>Ga0123342_1003439_pt1 | contig 25393 bp, 20 predicted proteins | sample Turbeawhitnodule_FD_89960 | JGI IMG/M metagenome (GOLD analysis project Ga0123342, IMG submission 89960) | Root nodule microbial communities of legume samples collected from Mexico - Turtle bean Mexico white nodule | ecosystem: Host-associated > Plants > Roots > Nodule | place: Mexico: Nepantla... | reverse complement strand
GGGAATTGGAAGGGATAAGTTGTTGGGTCTTTCATTATTATCAACATTCAATTTATAGGGAAATTGATGTTCATGAAATATTACATGTCTTGAGACCTCAATTTTGTGATTTTTAAGATTTAAGAAGACATAGCCTTTTGTATGAGGCCAAAAACCCAAGAACACTCCAGAAACAACACGTGCATAAAACTTTTTTCTGTTAGAAGTGATAGTACTAGAATAACAAAGGCATTCAAACACGCGAAGAGCAGTTAGATCATACGATTTAGCATGCAGTTTCTCATAAGGAGATTTATTCTCTAATAAAGGAGTCGGAGTGCAGTTTATCAAAAGAACAACATGTAAAATAGCAAAATTCCGAAATATAGGAGGTAAGTTTGCTTGAAAAATAAGAGCACGAGTTACATTTAGTATATGCTGATGTTTCCTCTCAGCCACACCGTTTAGTTCGGGTGTCTCAACACAAGTAGTTTGATGAATAATACCTTTAGAGGAGAAAAAAGATTTCATGGCAAATTCTTGTCCATTATCAGTATGAATTATTTTGACATTGCTTTCAAACTGATTTTTAACATATGCAATGAAATTTTCAATGTGAGTTTTGGTTTCAGATTTAGTGACCATGGGAATAAGCCAAGTAAAACGTGAAAAGTCATCAACAATAGTTAAAAAATACTTATGACCATACATAGAAGAAACAAATAATGGACCCCAAATATCCATATGAAGTAATTCAAAACAGCGATTAGTACGAGAACTACTCAAAGGAAAGCACAATCTCTTTTGCTTTGCTCTATGGCAAGTATCACACACATGGGTTTTGTTAGCAGTAATAAACGAAAATTAAGTTCTCAAAATAAGTAATCTTTCATCAGAAATATGACCCATTCTATTGTGCCACAAATTATGGTCTTTATCAGTGGTACTGTAAGAAGAAGCAACAGTTTTGAGCCTAGAATTACAAACAACAGCAGAATCAAGAATATACAGGCCATCTGTGGTCTTAACTGTACCAATCCTCTCGTTGGTAACATTGTCCTGTATTTCACATTTATTTGAAGAGAAAATTAATCTGTAATCCAAGTCAGAAGTAATTTTTGAGACATATATCAAATTAAAGGCAAAGTGAGTTACATACAAGACATTTCTTAGGTAAAGCCTTTTACTAAAGACAACAATGCCAGAGTATTTAGCCAGAACATGATGGCCATTTGGAAGATTTATAGGGACAGGTTTAATAGATTTAAAAATTTGATAAAGAAACACATACATGATCAGTAGCTCCTGAGTCCAAGACCCAGCAAGAATTAGTTTTGATAGGGAGATTACCTGTTGAAGAATTAGATTGATCCGTCACTTGGTGAGCTGAATGGGTGGAGAGAGATCCCACTTGATTCACTTGTGTCGGATTGATCATGCTTTTGTTATCAGCAACACTCTTATTTTGCTTGAATATGTCTGAAAGGATCTGGTACTGCAAGGGAGTGAGGGTAATGTTGCCCTCTTCCTGTCCTTTTTGACAATTTTCAGAAGAAACATCATCAGTAGACACAATACTATTAATCTTACTGGGTTTTCCACCATTAGAAAATTTATATCCAGGAGGATAACCATGTTTCTTGTAGCAACTCTCAACAGTATGACCACTTATGCCACAATGAGTGCAGATTTTCTTATTATTGTTATTTTTGTACATTCTATTGTCTTTATTGGGAAAGCCATTCTTTCGAAAACAAACTTTTTCAGTATGCCCTATCTTACCACAAAAGTTACAAATAACAGAAGCAGAACTAGCATAACCAAGGTTGCGGTTAATACTAATATTGCTAACAACATTGTTGATACTAGTGACCAAAGTATTACTAACCAACTGATGTTCTTGTTGTACCACCAGAGAAAAAATCTTTGATATGAGAGGGATAGGTTCCATCAATAGAACGTGAGACTTGATGTTGTGATATTGCTCATTTAGCCCTTTGAGAAACTGCGTTGCCTGATCTTCAAGCTTCCTCTGATTCAGAAGAGTCATAACAACACAATAACAAGAGCAATTTGTCTTACAAGCACATATCGGGTTAGGTCTAAAATTCTCAATTTCATCCCAAATAATGCAGAGCTTAGTAAAGTAATTAGTGACAGATTGGTCTCCCTGACAAAGGTAGCAACTTCCATTTGCAGATCAGAAATTCTAGAAAGATTACCTTGGGAATACCTAGTTTTGATATCGTTCCACACATCAACAGCTGAATCCATCCAAATAATGCTCTTCCCTATCAGGACAGAGACGAAATGCACCAGCCACGACACCACCATGTTATTACAGCGGTTCCACGCGGCATAAGTAGAATGATTCTTAGCTGGGTAGGGATGCGAGCCCAGAACAAACTCCAGTTTATTTTTCGCACTCAAGGCCGTCATGACTGACCTACTTCAGGAATGATAGTTTGTCGAATCCAGAACGGGTGATACCAAGCTGATTCCAGGATTCTCATTAAGATGTAGAGAAAGATAGGTTTCATCAGATATCTCTTTCGCCGCTTTTGCCATGACTGCGGAGTAAAGAAGAACAAAACTTCAAACAAGATGTGACGAAAGAACAGAAAAAGGAGAAGAAACAAAAAGAACGATCGAAAGCCAAGAAAATAAGAGGAATATATAAAAAAGAATCAAGAACTAGAACCAGAACGAAAACGAGATCAGAGTGCACAGCAGAGCTCTTCAAATGAAGAGCTCTGATACCATAATAGAATAGGCCATAGAGAGTGGCATTTCCCGTAGTGGCGATGCGACGGTGAGGTTCTGCTAGGGTCCTTTCTGCAACACAAGAAATCAACCAAAAACAGAAGGCAAGAAAGCAAAAAATAGAGGCAGAGTGACAGGGAAATGAACCCTAGAAGATGAGAAGGGTTTAGAAGAACAGAGGCAAAGAACAAGCGAAAGAGAGATAGAAAAATTATGTTATTATTCAGTCAAGTAAAAAAAACAGATTCTGTGGTGGTGTTGATATAAAACACTTGAAAAAGCCAAAAGGAAACAGAAATGGGCCCTCAAGCTGATGAACGACCCAATATACATATATGCAGCCCAAATAAAAGAAACACAACATTTCATCAGAATTGGTACCTTGCTTTTTTTTGTTTTAAACTGATATTCTTCCCTATTAAATAAAAAATTAAAGATATTTGTCATGTCGCTTTTGAATATAATAGCAAGATTAAGATGTGCAACAACTTTCGCTTAATATTCAAATTGAGTCCCAACCTGTAACCACCTTACTCAAAGTGTTTGTTTCCGCTACCTTAGCGTTTGTTTCCGCCACCTTCGTCAAAGCGTTTGTTTCCGACACAATCGTCAAAGCTTTTGTTTCTGCCACCGTTTCCAATCTCGACGTTTGTTTTTGCCAGCGTCGCCAATCTCGGCATTTGTTTCCGCCATCCTCGCCAATCATGGCGTTTGTTTCTGCCACCATAGCCAATCACAGTTCGGTTTTGACTTCCTAGGCTGTGCTGTCGACGAAATCAGGTATGCTCCTAACATTATTTGTTCTGCAGATGGTCGAACCCACCAAAAATTCCAGTAAGAAACCTCAAAACAAACTAGAGTCATTTGATGGAACCAAGGATTGAAAGAGCACCGCTTCCACCACTGGATGACATTGTTGTACGAAAATGATATATTGTTTGGAATATTAAAAAAATTATTCAAACGGTATAAATCCAAGTTTTGCATAGAGAAATAAAACTTTAATCTGGAAGATAATCCCCACTCGCATCATCTTCCTCGTATTAGATAGATTATTACACTGATAGACACATTTTCATATAAAGTGTTTTACTTTATTATCATCAAATATCTCTACCGTAGTTGGGTAAATAGTAGTGTTCCGGACCATGTTACTCATTCCTCTTCTCTTGATGCTAACTAGTTTTATAGGTCGGTATTGTTGCTATTAATTTCATTTCTGATGTAGTTAATTATAAATTTCCTTTCTCTTATAAATGATAAAAATAAAAAATACAGATACACAGGCACAATAGTACTTGTGTTCCGCTCTTTATATTATAAAGAAAATTAAAAAAATATTAAATAAAAATTACTATAAGAAAATATTTTAAAAATGACAATTTTATACATCAGAAAAAAAAATATTTTTTTATATATTTTAGTTTATATGAAAATAAAATAAAAGAACGTATGAAAATAAAATAACGTAGAATTATAGAATTCAAGTAATTAAAAATAAAATAAAATAAAATAAATAATTTAAATAAAATAAATTAGAAGAAAGATAATATTACGAAGTGGACTTTAAGCCTAACTCAACCCCATAAAACTGGCTCATGAGATTGAGGTTTGCACCCACTTATATACAATGAAAGACTCTAATCTCTAGTCGATGTGGGATCTCCAACAGATAAAGTTATTACTAAAATTTATTTTAAATAATTTGTAATAAACAAGAAATATATAATTTTTTAAAAAATTATTTTTAGACACTATTTAAAAAAAATTAAATTTAATTATTTAAATACTTTTTTTTATAATTAATTAACTTTAAAAAAAGTCGGTAAAATATATATGGTAAATTAAATTATTTTTTTATTTTATTTAATAAAAATAATTTTGACATTTTTGTATATTAAGTAGTATTTTTTGTTGGATAAATAAAATTTAAATTTCATTTTCTAATTTCGTAAAGTTTATTTATTCCTTTTAAAATAATATTGAAAAAATCATATAAATTAGACAAAATTTGAAATATTTTAAAGAAAACTTTAGTATATTTATGATATAACTTTTTTAAATATATATATATATATATATATATTAATTATGAAGTTGTTTAAAATTTATCCTTGCAAAATAAAACCTTAAATAATTTTTAATTAATAGTAAGAAATATATAATTATTTGTATTAAATTATTGTTAGAGACTAATTTTAAAATAATAATTTTGATGATTTAAATACTTCTTTTAAGTAATTAACTTTTTGATTTTTTTTTGTGTGGATAAAATACTTATCATAAAGTAAATTTATTTTTTCTTATTTGTTTTATAAAAGTAATTTTGATATTTGGGTGCTGTAAATAGTTTAGTAATTTAAATTTAAATTATTTTCTAATTTAGTAAAGTTTGTTTACCATTTTAAAATAATATTGAAAAAAATCATATAAGTTATTTAATAGAAACTAAAACTACTACAATAAAAAAGGAGAGTAGAAAATAGATATCAATTGGATTTTAAATTAATTTCTCATTATATTAATTAAATAAAAAATCTTATATATATATACATGTTTTATTTCATATATAAATTTACAAAAACATATATTTTAATTATATACTAAGTTTTAATAAAAGAAAAAGTCATATATATAAATTAAATTAGATGTTTTTTTATATTATATATAGAGATAATTCTTATTTGCATTATAGTGTAAAGGAAATGATAAAAAGAGTTAAATTAAAATTATCGTAAGAAAATGTTTTAAAAATAACAATTTTATTATTATAAAAAATATCCTTTATATATATATATATTTTGTTTTATATGAAAATGAAATAAAACAACATAGGAAAATAAAATAAAATAATCGTAGAACTATCGAATTCAAGTAATTAAAAAAATTAAGTGAAATAAAAAAAAAATTAAAAGAAAGATAATAATTATTACTAAAATTTGTTTAAACAATTTGTAATAAATAGTAAGAAATATATATTATTTGTCAAATTATTTTTAGACACTATTTAAAAAAAAATTAAAGTTGATGATTTAAATACTTTTTATAATCAGTTAACTTTTTATAATATATATAATATATTAGAGATAGATTATGTTAATTTTGAAAGATAAAAGAAAGAGAATTTGGTTTTGATATTTTTTGAAAATAAATAAAATAAATAAATATCAAGGTACACAGAAGAAGAAAAGAGTAATTGAATATTTTACTCTACATTGTGAAAAGCCCTACCATATATAACGGCCTCCTCTGTCAAAATTCCGATGTGTTCAGAATGATGGAAGCGAGTTGTGAGCTGCGATGAACATCATTGGATAATCGCACACACACGCACATCACTTATCCTTTCTTTCCGATTTGAACGCTGAGGAACCATCGAAGCCACTTAAATTTTTTTCTCAGATCGCTTCGATGGTTGATCACTACAACAAGTACGGGTTTCTCTTCTAATTCAATTGAAGATTCTAAAAAACCTCTGCGATTTCTCCTTCAATTAAAAACAAGCACGGAAAATTGAATCTAATTAGTTACTTTTGATTTTGGTGTAGGTTGGTTAAACTAGCTGCGAGGGCTTTTTACGATGATCTAACGAGTAAAGGAGAGAATCAACCCAAATCGGGAAGGAGTGATAACAGAGGAATCGCTGTAGTGATTCTTGATGCCCTCACAAGGTTTGCTTTCACTGGAAATGTTCATGATTTTCAGGTTTTGATTGCGGAATAAGTTATGACAAAAGAATGAATGAAATGAATTGGAGATTTAAGTGAAATTTGAGGGCGTAGTTATTTGTAAACGTGGGGCGTGAAAGCGTTATTGTAAATATATTGCTTCTTAATTTGATAGTGTAGATCAGCTGGGCTGTTTGTTTACTATATTGAAGTGTGAATTTGAACTTTTTGGCGAATCTGGAATCTCGTCTGCTGTTGGATTTTTATGACTTTTGAAAGAATTTTGGGTGCATTTCCTTGATTGTGTGGGTTCACTTTTGTTCTTTTGTGAATTCTGTTCAGGCGACAATGGGTCAGAGAAGAGGATTTGGCAAAAGATCTCAAATTACACACAAAACAACTTCGCCGAACTCTGCGGTTTTTCGAAGAGGAGAAGATCATTACTCGAGAATATAGGAGAGAGGTAACTCTTGGGTTCTGTCTGTGCAGTTCATTGGTGTTACTTCCCGGATGACACTCTGTTATAAACATATGCAAATGTTGACTCTCATACTTGTTACTTATAATGATCAATGCGTAATCAAAGTTTCTTCCTTATAGGGAATGAACCTAGTTATGTGACTTTCTTTCCTTGTATATATGCCAGCTACAAGGAAACAAAGTCAAATAATGTTTACATGGATAAAAGATAAGGAAACTGAGAATATCATCTCCCCCTCAAGCTAGTAGTACATATTTGTTGTATGTACCAACCGTACTCCCCCTCAAGCTAGTAGTACATATTTGTTGTATGCACCAACCGGACTCCCCCTCAAGCTAGTACATATTTGTGGTATTCACCAAGCTTGTTGCCTATATAAGCTATCTCTGGGCCTCTTGAGTGACTTGCGAAAATATCTGCTCATTAGAGTTCCCAAAAGAATGTAATGATCTCCCTTGACTAAATCTTCCCATGAGGCAACATCATTTTGCCTCAGTTCTCAATCTCGCTAACAACATTTTGCCTGAACTCTCGATCTGACAACAACTTGTCTGAACACTCAATCTGACAACAACATTTTGCCTGAGCACTCAATCTGACAACAACATTTAACACTTGCTCTTCTAGGATATTAGATCCCCTCTGATGAAAGCACAGTAGCCAAATGTTAATTGTTTGTCATCTATGCATTCAGCTCAATATACATTTATATATAGATATATATTTTAAATTGACATTTGTGCGAATAGGAAACTAGAAATATATATATATATATATATATATATATATATATATATATATATATATATATATATATATATATATATATATATATATATAGCACTACACACAGACTATAACATTGATAAACAACTCTTGAAATGAAAAGTTATTCATATATATTTATATATACCTACTGTTACTTATGGATAAGCTTTTCAAAATGTATAGATAATGAATAGTCATCCAAAACTTTAATCTAATTTATTCTAATAATTATGGTTCAAAATGTTAAAATCTCATAATCATTGAGTTGATAGAACAGAAATGGAGACAGTGTCATTAGATGAACCAGCAGAGTTGCCTTCCCTATTTATCATATTCGTTTCAACAATCACAGGCATAGTTAGTTGCATGTGCTCCACTAAGCTCTTGCTTTTGATTAGCACTATTCAGACATTGTTGGCCTTGTTGCAGTTGATGCCTGAGTGCATACCAATGCAATTTCAAAGATTTTCTTTACTTCTTCTGCATCATACTCTTTAGGGTCTGTGACCTTTTCTACAAGCTCCAACTGCATGCCTTTCTCATACAGTTTCCTAGCTAGTTGAAGAAGCTATTCACGAGCATCCTCCTCATTCTTCACATCAGTTCTCTTATGACCGCTTAAGAAGGTAATCCATGACGGTTCCTAGACGAACGGGGAATCATATCCCACCAAACAGCACATGTACATTAATAGCAAAAGTAGAAAGTTTATCTACACAACTATTACTTTCCCTATATGTGAGATACCAAAAAATTAATCCTATTAGTATAATATAGGCAATTAGACCATTTGTTTCTTAGTCCAGGGCACGTGTCCACAGTTTTTAAAGTATTCATGATACTCAAAACATCACATTCTAACCAAAAGTAATTCAACCTTTATACTTGGCTATATCAATGACAGTGATGACAACATAATGTTCGGCTTGGACAGCAAATAATGTAGGCACTAGCAATGATATAGGCATAAGTAGTAATCAAAACTCTCATGGTTTTTCCCCCACGACCTGGGGCATAGCATAGTAGTATCTTTTGAAAATTCAGGTGTCGTTGAATTTTGTTACTGAACCAATTCTAGATGATGAAGCAAGCGTCAATTAAAAAATATGTATTGTGAGGTTTCAGCCTCATTATAACAAAAACAACACATAAAAACATTTTACACCCCCTTAATCTAGGATTCCCATCTATAGGAAATTTTTTGTAGTACAATCTCCAGAATGGAAAAGCATTGGAAGGAGGGGAGGATGAAGAAATAGAAATACTCAAGTTACCAGAGGTAGTGGAACTCCATATTTTAGTATCCTTTATAAGAGAAATGGAAGGATGGTCAACAGGATGACTGGGATGACAACCATTCTTATTTTAGGGAAACACTAAGGGTTTTATTAAGCCAATCCAACCTGGTGAGAAATGGCTTCAATTCTTGTATAACCACATGGATGGTCATGGTGGCTTGTCATATGTATATAAAAGGTTTTACTTTTGTTTTTCCTTCATGACGTGACAATCCATTTCAAATATAGCATTGGCTTTTCGAAAGCTTTTCATCACCTAAGAAGGTTATTCCATTGGGAATGAGATAGCACAAAATTTGAAAAGGATATTCGGTAAGAATTGATTTCAATGTTTGTGTGCATTATGTCACATTCCCATCATTTAATTAGATAGGGTGCATGAGGTTTTGTTAAAAGGATGAGCGCTTGCATAATGACATCATGCAATTTTAACATACCTTTTATTGACCCTAAAGTCAATTGCACTTTCTAACTTATTATGTTATTGGAAATTAGGTTATTTTACTGAAGATTAAGAAGTGGAAACATTTGAAAATATTTGCCATAGTGGTGTTAAACTTGTATCTACTACGTTTATACTAATTTTATATGTTGTAACATTGTAGTGCTGTTATGAATATGTTGATGTAATAATATCCTTCAAAATTTGGCCTTTAATGAGCCCACTGGCATGGTGCAATTCATGAAGCTGATCTCCCCTAGTGGGATAAGGTTTTTGCTGTTGTTTGTTGCTATAATATTGGTGATGTTGTCCTGTAATTTCTAGATCTGTTGTATCTTCACATCCATGGCATCCATGCATCATAGCTAGATTATAAATTTCAATATAATAAGATTTTCTGTTCCTTGAATTGCCAATAAACTCATCTTGGTGTTGAAGTTCATAAAGCACATATTGTGGATTATTGTCAATTCATTCTCTTATTACCTTCTTCGTTCCTGTCCTATGATTTAATGCTCCAAATCTCACGACATGAAGCTTTCAGTCCCGTAATCTTTCTTTGAAATTTTGATGATTTGTTTAATATTTCTTATGCTAGAATTTTGATTACTCGGTTACTAATTTAATTTGAACCCTTTGCTTGGACCACTTGGTAGTGTTTTTGTTAGGACCCAAATGCATTGCAAGGATGGGACTTGCCACGTTTTAAGTATAGGATTCTAGTTTTTGATTTTGATAGGGACTTGGGTACGATGAACTGCTTTAGTCTCACATTGATTAGTATGATATGTCCTTCGGAATACTTAAGTGACTAGGTTCTTCCCCCTTTGATGAAAATGAGCTTTTATGGGAGGGTTCTCTAAGTACCTGGGTGCTTATCTGGTTTATAGGGATCTCGACTCCTACTACATTACATATAGCTTTTATGGTGTGGTTCTCCCAAGGTTCTTAAAAGTTTTTCTAACTGTCATAGTTACTGTGCTTATATTAAATATCTTTGGGTTTGGTCATATTTGTCAGTTTTTGTCGATATTTCAGCTAGGATATTTTAAACTATTAACGTTTTCTCCCATTGCACATACAATTGTCTCTGTTTGATTTTATTTTGCTGTGTTTGTCTGAGTTTTATTGATTTTCCTTATTAGGTTTGAAGTGTTAGGATGTTAGCTGTTAGTGATGCTAATATCATGCCCTTATTTTCTTCTTACGATCTATATTATCTGGTGTTCCAGACAGCAAAAGGAGCAAAATTGTATAGTGCTGCTACAGCTGCTACAGTTGATGTTCAACTGACTGGAAAAGAGGGAGAAGAGAAGGTCAAGTTGCACACACACTCTTACTGTTGTCTAGATTATGCACAGGTTTGTCTCTTCACAGTCCAACCCATCTTTATATTTCTACAATGTTGCTCTTCCATGATTCTTGTGATTTTTGTTTTATTTTGAATTCTTTCTTGTCACTGTTTGAGTCAGTTATCAATTAAATTATGGCTCCCCCATGTGTAGAAATTTTATGTTGAAGTTTGTTGCAGATATATGATGTGGTTAGGTACAGAATTCATCGCATGAAGAAGCTGCTGAAAGATGAATTGGACAACAAGAACACAATTGAAGAATATATCTGTACAAAGTGTGGAAAAAGGTTTAAGTAATCCATTACAATTCCAAATTTATTTCAATATCAATAATTGTTTTATGTTTCCATAATACTTGGGGATTTGAATTATTTTAGATACAATGCTCTGGATGCATTGCGGTTAGTATCTTTTGAAGATGATGACTTCCATTGTGAAAGTTGTAATGGAAAACTTGAGGTAGAAAGTGACAAGTTTGTTGTTCAAGAAGGGCCCGACGGAGATGATAATGCAAGAAGACGACGACATGAAAAGTTGAAAGACATGCTTCAAAAGATGGAGGTTCTTTTATGATTTTACTATGTTATTTCTTCTATTTTGGGATTCCCATTATGAATCCTTTAGTTTTAAGATTGATTACTTTGTTATGGTTTTCACAACCATTTGCTAGAACTGATTAATTTTCTATCATTAGGGCTCATAGGGTAAGGGCATTGATTTATGAATAAAAAATGTTGAGGTTAACATATTGAATAATCTGTTGGCTTGTTCCCAATGCAATCCTGGACTGTCACACATGAAACTGGTCGTCCTCCTCATTGCCAATAATGGCGATGACAACTCCATGTCACCATCTAAAATTCCTTAGGACCTTTATGCTATACCCACACCTCACACTAGCATCAATGTAGTCTCTGCCTAGCCCTAAAATGTTTTTATGTTCGTGGTTCAATTAACCACACGAGAGTGACTATCTTATTGATGGTGCCACTAGCCACAATTTTGTGGAAACCTATGCTGCAAAGTTCCTTGGCCTCCTACCTCATCCAACTAGTGCCCTTTGTGTCATGATCGACAATGGCTTGTCCACAAATCTTACCATCCAAGGCCAAGTTTTTTCTGTTGAGTTCCACATCCTCCCCATATGTTGAACATACATTATTTTGGGTGTTCAATGTATCAAGAGTCTTGAACCCATACATAATGAACTATGATACCCTCATTATGCATTTTCAACATCTAGACCAACATGTGGTTTCTAAGCATGTTACTAATGGACCCAAAAAGGTGTCGATCCATCAGTTTGAAGGTTCCATTAAAACATGTACTACTTAAACACTATTCCATTAGCCTTATTGTAGGACCCACTCCCGAACCTACCTTCCTTACTGTATGATGTTGCTAATCATCCTATTCTGACACCTATGGCTATACTTGACTCCAAATGGGACAAAGTTACTACTCCCACCCAAATGTTCTTAGTGTAATGGGTATGCCTAGTACACTAGTTGACATAATGTAGGGGTGGCAATGTGGGCCAGGCGGGTTGACCCGTGCAAGACTTGTGGGCTACTATGTCTAGCCCATCCCACATAACTGGATGTCTGCGAGCCAATCTTTACAAATTATAAAAGTCTTAGAAAGTGAACTTTAAGCTTAATTCAACATCACAAAAATAACTTGGTAGGGTGAGGTTTACACCCAATTATTATATTATAGTTTGGTTATAGCTCTAGTCGATCTGAGATCTTTAACACCTTTCCTCATGTGGAGAACATCGAGTGTGGGAATAATGGAATGCGTGATAGCAGGTGACACGATAAACTCAACTAATCTCACTAGGATAAGCCCTTAACTTGCTCTGATACCATCTTAGAAAGTAGACTTTAAGCCTAACTCATCCTTACAAAACCAACTTGGTAAGGTAAGATCTACACTCACTTATATACTATAATTTGATCATATTTATAGTCAACGTGGGATCTTCAACAACAAGAGTGGAAAAAAGTTATTGACAATTTTTCATTCCAAATTTGAGTATCTCATAAACAATTAGAAGAATAACTTAAAGATTAACGATTTATTATTTACTACAAGTAAATAAGGAAACATATTATGAAAAGAAAGAGACATTAAAGTAGAACATAATATAATATATAGATTCATACTTGTATATATTAGGTATTGGTGAAATAATGAATAAAAATATTTATTGATATTCAATACACAAACATTTGTAGACAATAATAAAAGATTATAAAGAAAAAAAAAACTTATATGGATCAGGGTGGGGCAGACCAACCTGTGTGGGCTACTGGTTATGTGGGACAAGCCTATGATCTTAGAAAGTTGACTTTAAGCCTAATTCAATTTCACAAAATTGACTAGTAAGGTGAGATTTGTACCTACTTATATATTATAATTTAGTCATATCTCTAGTCGGTGTGATATCTTCAAACCATCCTTTTACGCCAAGGACATTGAGCTTGCGAATAGGGTCCCGATAACAAGTGACACAATAGGCCCAAAAAACCTCACCGGGATAGACTATGATAAACTTTGATACCATATTAGGAAATGGGCTTAAAGCCTAACTTAACCTCAAATCCAACTTGAAATGTGAGGTTTGTACCCACTTATATACTATAATTTGGCCATAATATCTAGTCGATGTAGGATTTTCAAAAGAATCAATGAGGGCTGAAATGTTTAACCCGCCTTGTGTTATTTTATTAGAGGCTGTGGGCCGGCCCACAAGGCCTGACCTGCATTGCCTTCTCTTCTTAAATGTGATGATGTTTGCTCCTCATTCCACCTTGAGATCAAGGTGTCTTTTCTAGCACAGAGTGATGTTATGTTAGTAATGGAATCCAGGACAGTGTCAGCCCACGGACTTGCCTCAATGGATGACACTATCTAGAAGGGTGTAGGAGTTTGTGATTACTGCCTTAGTATTATTCCTTTTCCCTTTGATTCTTATTTTATGTTTCTTTCTAACACGGAGAGCCAATGATTAGTGGTTGTATTTGGTTTAAATGCTATTATGATGAATGAAAACTCTGAATATTCATTTAGAAGTTGTCTTTTTGGTTTTGGGAGGTCTCCTTGTCCTCAAACACTAGGAATATACTGTTATCCTTATCATGGCTATTAAGCTTTTGTCCTGTGCTCTTATCCTATGCTGATTTCACTTTAAGAAAACCATTAAAACTTTTTTTATTTTATTTTAAAAGAGATTCAGGTGCAGCAATTAGTTTGATATTCCAATAATTTAAATTGCTAATATTTGATGAATATGTTTTTTGTATGTCTTTGACTATTTAATACATATTTTGATGCATCACGTACCACTGACATAGACAGCATATTGAGAATGACTTATGTATGTTTAAGTGGTCAGTAATGTCAAAACGAAATCCTTTCATGGTTATAAAATGAAGGGATATGCCAAACCTTTTTTCTTTCTCAATATATGTCAAACCATTTTTTTTGAGGTTAAAGGTGATGGTTTCTGGGATATTAAAGTAAAATGTGCATGGTTCTGGACGTAATAATAGTTGAAATATAAACCACAGTATAACAGGATGTGTAATGGCATGTTGATGATAATAGGTCCAACACCTGAATTATTATTTCATGTTCTTAAAATGTCATTTAGTTTTTTTGTTGGAAAAGTTGACGAAGCTCTCTAATCTGAAGTATATGCTTCAAAATCTTTCGGAAGTTATAACGGTGTAATAAAAGTCCAATAGTCCTTTAATCCATTAAAAAATTGAGAAGTATTATGACCTGATGTCACGCCCTTGTGCTTTCTTACGTATACAGGACTTGAAAATACCTTTTATTTTTTGAATTTCTTCTAGATATCTTAGACATATACAAGACTTGTAAAATACCTTTTATTTTATGAAATTCGTCTAGATATATTAGAGGTATCACAAATCATTTGAATTTGTTTAATTTTTCCTAGACACTGCACTGTGCTAGCCTTTATTTATTGTTGTTTCTGGTCTGCAATTTATTTTGTTTAAAGTCTGATTTTTTTTTTAAAATTTTAGGGATTTGATGGAAAACAATGTTAGGGTTCAAGAGAAAAAAGGAAAAGTGAATTTCTGAGAGAATTAACTGTTTTGAATTTGTTATATCAGAGAACTTATAGCTACTCTTTGAATGCTGAGCAAGCAACAGAAACTGTTAATGACATGTGTCTATTGACAGCTGCCATAACTGACTTCTGACTACCCACAAGATAGCACAGCTGGTACAAGCTCAATACAACTTATACTAATAAGTAATAACTAGTTCAGTACTAGCTGGTACAAGCTCAGCCCAATCTGACTACTGTTAACAATGACTATGAAACTTGTGTACTGAATGCAAACTCCATCCTTTTTTCTCTCCAGTTAAATTGGTTCAAAATACATATAAATGATAATCAATAGGTTATACTCTGTTTTGTTGTAAAAAAAAAGCTAAAATATAATTGGAACTGGTTGCAGATACAACTCAAGCCTTTAATAGATCAACTCAGCAGGGTGAAAGATTTGCCTGTTCCAGAATTTGGCAGTCTCCTAGCATGGGAAGCTCGAGCTAGTGCTATGGGGCGTGCCAATGGAGATATGGCTGGTGATTCTAAAATTTCTCAGCTTGGATATAATGGAGCACCAATGCCTTATAGTGGGGATACCAAGGTAAGAGTTACCTGTTTTAATGGTCATGATTTCTTCAGGATCTAGGCAGTTATAACCTTGCTAATTATTGTGATTCTCATTTCTATTTAATTATTTTTGTCTTGCTTATGTCTTTAGAGGATATCTTGTCCTCCACATTATCATGCTCTTCCTCCTTTTTCTCTGTTTTTCATTTATAATTGAAAAATTGAAATTTCTGACAATTTTATCCGATTAACAGTTTAGTTGAAGTATGTTCAATACCTATACTAATACTAACTTGCCTAAGTTACGGCTATGCATGCATCTAAGAAATCAAATAGGAAATATATCTGTCCTACAAGTGTGTCCTGGTAATAGAAGTAACATACAAAAGTTACATAATTATTCATTTTATATTTAGATCACATCCCTCCAAGATCTTGCATGGATATAATTCCCAATTTGTTATTAATGTCTTCGAAATTTCTCTGTTGCCATCCTGTTAACATATTTTCCATCTAAAGACCTTATATGAGGTAGTCATCGGTTCTCCTTGATGATGTGACAACAATCTCATTGTGTTTCATTCCGTCCTCTTGAACTAGATTAGGAGTAATGCTAATTGTAATTTAGTATTATAGTACTGCTCCATAGTCATTTCATACTTTATTGTAAGACAGCTTAATATAATTTTCACCAAAGCAATTCCCAAAACCCTTGTTCCATAACCCAAAAAGCAGCCTCTGCATTTGTTTCTTATTCCTCCATGTTACTAAATTTCCACCAAAAGTATAGGATAACTTGAAATTCATCATTCAATAATTAAGCTTGCATAACCCACATTAGTATTGATCTCCTCCATGCAATGTTATTAGACTCAGATCAGAGACCAATTCAGTTGAGGTACTTGGTTAATGGTCACTGGTTCAACCTGTGATTACTTAGTTGAATTGGTTAAATAAGATATTTAAAATAAATTGACACTAACATTATCATCTCATTGAAATTCAATGAAGTTTTACATTAGCTCTCAATTGCTTAACATAACCCTCTTGAGTTTTATCTGGGCTTTTGGACTGACTAAGTAAAGATTAGTAACAAACCCCAGTAGTATAGGCAGGTTTTTATTGCATTTAAGATGTGTAGAAAGAAACTATGCGATGTGACATTCATAGGTTAATCTAATGGTGTACAAACAGATCCATCGATTAGATTTTGTGTGTACATTTGTGTATATAGCATTACCCTAATGAAGTATATAATTACCAGCAGTTTAATTTAACACTTTTTTCCCTCGTCTCAAAATAAGTGATACATGAATAAATGCTAAGTATGCTGGATTTGAACAGGTTGTGGTGGATTTCAATGGGACTGAAGGCAACAGACATGATGTTAAGTCTGAAACTGAAACATCTCTAAAGGTTTTGCCACCATGGATGATAAAATCAGGGATGGTTCTTACAAAGGAACAACGAGGAGAGGTGAAGGAGGAAATAAAGATGGATGGGACTTCAACTTCCACATCAGCACAGTACTCGGATGACAAGAAATCAACAGTTGATCATGATGACAAAAAAAATATACAGGCATATACTATATGATCAGCTATTGTTGTATTTTTCTTTTATATTGTCTTTTTCACTTCAGTTCCTTGCTCCTTCTGTCTGAAGGTTCTGAAACTTTTATTCACTTATGATCTGTTTTTTTCTTCTTTTTTTTCTTCTTCTTCTTCTTCTATTTACAGGATGAGTATATCAAGGCTTATTATGCTGCTCTTCTTAAACAACAACATGAAATGGAAGCTTCTAAAAAACAAGATTTGACAGATACATTTACTGAAAATGATCCTTCAAGCCATGCTTCTAATCGTCAAGTTGGCATGAAATCAAAATACGAGGAAGATGATGATGGTACTGACTGGGAGCAAGCTCCAGTTGCAGGTATTTTTCCTTTTCGAGGTGATTTGAGCACACATCGGAACAGTGTTTATATGTGCCTTTACAAATCTGTGCTCAGTAAAATGAAAAGAATATTTTTACATTGTGTTTTCTGGACACTGTTTCATTTAGATTTTTATTGTAGTATTGATTTGAAAATTTGATTCAATTGCTTGAAACTATATTTTTATTCTTAATATGGATTCTTATCACCTTATATCCATCTTTAGATTTTAGGCCCTTGTCCTTTTTGTCAATTTATGTTTATTAGTCACACTACGAATGATAACCACAATGCCAGAATAATAATTGGGTTTGGAGGGCAGACTAACCACCTATTAGGAAAACGAAAAAGATTAACTGGTGTAGATGTTTTCATTGGGATTGAACTTACTTTTTCTATTATATTGAAGTTGATTCTTTTTAATGATACTGTAATTTATTAAACTGTTTAACTTGAACTACAATTGATATATACTGCTGTTAATATTCAAATTTTAAAACTACAAATTAATGCCTATATAATACTTGTTTATTGTATGAATAAGTAGGAATGTTATTTTTTTGTAACTCTTCTATTATAAACCTTATATATTAGTTTTAAATTCTTATTCAGGAACAGTTAATGGTAGGTTACTCCATCAGTGTTCCAATCCATGTTCTCATGGTCAAACAATAATTAATAGCAAGTTAATTAGTTTGCTTACAATCAGTTGGTTGCAAGTCTTTTTCTGGTTTAAACTTTGAACCACATTCATCTGGTTGGTGTTAGATGAACCTGAAAATCCGTAGCTAGGAAATGCATTTCTGTAATTTGCTGTGACTTTGTTTTACTGGGGTATCCAAATTGTTAAGAAACTTTTTAAGGATGGGAATAAGAAAATTTAGAAGAATCTTTGCTTTTTGACACGAGACTTTGCTAATCCAAATGAGGACAAATTTTGACTTGCATTCATGAATGATTATATGGAAAATTGGATTTTATTCTTAAATATAATGATTGTAGTGAAATTTGAACAGATGACCTCATGCATACTATCGAAACCCCCACCACTGGCTGGTCCTAGTGGTTTGGAAAACTGGATGTATTAAAAGACTATCAATTTTCTGAACCCACTAATGTGAAAATTAAATGTTTCTATCGGGGTTGGGTTATATTGTGTTTGGTTTTCATGATTAGTTTTGGGGTTGATGAGTTTTCTAACTGACATTTCCAGTTGCAACATTGGCATAGTGTATTGTCAATGATGGCTATGGTAAAAACAGTTACGAGGAGGTAAAATATCTAAGAAATTGGGATAATACTGGGGATTACGTAATACAATGCTTGTTGGTAGTTCCTAAAAGTGGAAGAACAGGTGTAGTGGTAGCTTAGGTGATGATTTCAGTAGGGGTGATAACAACTGTAATTATAGGTTGGCATGGAACAGAGTATATGTTGAAAATTTAAATGGTTAGGATCTAAAGAATTTCCCATGTTTTATGCCTGAAATTGTTTCTAAAACTTTAATTTGTTTTAGTCAATCTAAATATAGAATCTGAAAGCATACAGGAGAGTATTTTGTCTTTAATCTATTACTATTAAATAAAAAACTTTAGCTTTATACATTGCTGTACAAGATGATAAACCTTACTGGTAGGTGCTTAATAATATAAATTACGATAGAAACTGCAACTAAACCAATAAATTATTAGGATAATAAAGTGTATTTGATTGAAGATTACTGGTTTTTTCGTAAAATTAGTTTGGATTTGTACGTGGAACATTAATAATTGATATTTTTATAATTTTCAAAACTAGAACAGGCTTCTCATCATCTTTGAAATATTTACCTCAAGCAAAGTAATATAATGTGCTATGAATTATATTGTAATCTCTTCCCTTTCCTCTTCATCTCCCAAAGCCAGGAAGTCACATATTCTAGAGCCAAATATTAGAATGTTGATGATGGGGCTACCTATTGTACCTTGTGTATTATTTCTCCGATCACATATTGCAGATGACTGCCTCCAGAAGCTCTAATTTTGATTGTTCCCATCCGAATTTCTTTTTCATGATTTTTTATGTTTTTACTTCTTTCACTCATGTTTATCTGGGTGCTTTCATACAGGTACTGGAAATGAAAATTACAAGGTCAATGATTTGAATGTTCAAGCTGATGTTGCTCCAGCAGATGTCGATGAAGATGAAGATGTGGACTGGGAGGAAGGTTGATGAAAAGTTTCTCTCTTTGAACAGTAAGGTCAGGACTCGTACTGCAATCATGTTTTCTGCAAAAAAAAATGTATCCTAAAGCCTAGAATTTTGTTCATCAGTCTTCTATTTCAGGTGCACAAAATATAATTTTTGTTGGCGTGTAATTTATTCGACAAATGGCAACAGTTATACACTGATATTAGCAATAATGCTATTATTCAGTTTTATTTCCAGTGGCCTCAACAGCGGGAAAGTCCCATTACATTATTTTTTACTCGAAATTGAATTCGGTGTTTCTGGGGAAGTAAAATCTTATGCTTTATTGTACTTTTGAATTTGTGCTACAATGTCTTTGTAAGGCATAAGTAGTCCCTTTCAAATACTTCACCAATGCAATGATCAATGCTATACACATTTAAACAATGCATTGTAAGTTTGTTTTTTTTTTTTTCATTTTTTGGACAAATCTTATATTTCACTATTCTAATGGGCAAAGCTATTTTGTTTGCCATTAGATTGTTGATATGATTATGTTCGTCGAGGAAAATATTTCTTGTTTAGACAAAGGCAAGTCATTAAAAAAATGACAAGTAAAATTGACCTACTGAAGTTTAAATTTCCTTGTTTCTATATTTACCAACTAAAACTTAGAAAAGTTTATACTAATTTTGTTTTACTAATAATTTTTTTTTTGCACTGTCCCATTTTCCTTCGATATGGCTATCATCTCACAATAAAGTAAAAGCACACTATAAACAAGCACATATGTATATACTTCAACTTTACAAAATAAAATAAAATAAAAAATTGCAAGGTTTTCAAAATATGGAGTTTTATAATTCCAAAGTCTAATAAGAACACTTTCATTAATATTACCCATGAGGACGTTCGAGAGCCCGTTTATATGTCAATACAAGATAATCATAACTAATAGGATAAGTAAACATAATTGAATAAATGATACAAAATTATTTAAAAAGTATATTGAACATGTTTGTCGCCTAACAAATGTACTGAATTTTTTTTTATCATTTTTATCTTTTCATTTTTTTTTTAATGTGTTGGGTTTGCAAGGAAGGAAGAACATTTATATTGTTTGAAACAAGTTTTTAGTTGGCTAAAAATAGTTCACCTTTTATTACGGTTGACTTTCACTGTTTTAATAAATTAATGTGAATTAATCGACTAAAAATAGTAAAAGTTTTTTTGAGTAATTTTAACTCATTTTCAATGAAATTTTAACCGATTAGAAAGTTGAGATTATATTTCATGTTATTTTAGTAGGTTAAAATGTAATTTTAATTGGCTAAAAATTATTATTACAACAAAACTATGGTTTCTCATTTAAAACTATCATTTGAAACAAAAATTAATAATTTTGTCTCAACTCCTGCTCTTGTATTTCTTTTTCACTCAAATCCTTTTATTCTATTTTTACATACCACGCTCCACCATTAGCAATGTCGCACATCATTAGACCCCGTGCACACCGCCAAGGACGCCACGCACCACCGTGAGTTGCCAAGAACAACTCTAACCACCCCATATAAAGGAAACCACCTTCTCTCGGGTAGCAAAAGACTCCAAATTCTTAAACTTTTCCTAAGTTTCAAAGCAAAACTCATAAGTTTGTTCCTCATCCAAGGAAGGATCTTGGTAAAGAACATAGAAATTTTTTTCCCATAATGACTTCAAAAAACAAAGATTAAAAAAAATGCTAAATTAATTCTCCCTTACTTGTTGATGTGTGAGAGGACACAAAATTATTTTTCTTCCTTGATGAATGAAACTTATTTTATTGGTGAAGTCATCGTGAATAGATTTATGATCATATTGTCTGACCTATCATGAAGATATGACATTCTTCTATAGAAATTATGTCACATAAATTTTTTTTCATATTTTTTCTAAAGAGATAGATATGTCACTATCATGATTAACTACTATACCACTATCATTTTAGTTCATTTATTTCAAGAACATAAGTAAACATGAGTAAAAACACATTAGAAAAAATAAATATGACATAGATCCACCCATAAATTAGACTCAAAAACTCATCAAAAATAATTGTATCACAAGATTCAATCCAATGATTCTAAAAACCAACCTTATTTAACATTTTTCAATGAATCCAAGCAATATAAATCAAGAAAACCAATTATTCAAGAATAATGACAATAACACAATCACTAAAACAAATCCTAAAAGATCAAAATTGCAGCTTAGATGAGAAAGAAATTTAATCGAAATCCTAGATCATCTACTGCCATACTAGGTACTAGACCTCTACTGCATATATCAGATCCTAGACCGTTTGTATTTCATATAAATACTGAGACCATCTATAACAATAAACTTTATTCAAATAATACATAAAAGATAGAAATACTTGAAGACATTGTAAAACAGACGATCTATTTAAAGAGTTCTTGTCTATCGAATGTAAATGTCTCATCCTTAAAGGGTCTATTGTATACTACAACAGAACATTCAAAAATGCGAATAAACCATCTATTTTGTTTTTGTTATCAACAAAGCATAAACTCCACATAGATTATGTACTTGGTGCTTATTCTGAGAGTGAGATAATACACAACTTGAGACTTTGTATACTTACTCTGGATAGATATTGATATTCAAATATTCAAATAGGTCATGAAGCCAAGTGGTACTGAAAATACTTGAGTATTCGCTATTATTATATTACACACTGCAATCTACTCTTGGCCATTAAATTTTTTTTGTAAAAATATTGTAAATTGTTTTATAAACAATCAGATGACAACATCTTATAAGCTACACTTTGAAAAGGTTTTCAAGATATTTTAAAACTCTACTCAAATCCACGTTTTAGAGTTAAAATTGCTTGTTTCACATTTGTATAGTTTTACTGATGCTATGGACCCTTCAAAGATGAATTATCATTTCCATTATAGACACTGCAACCTAGGCATACAATATAAGTTTACTAACTTGCTGCGAGAAAGGAGATAGAAAGGTAGTGCTTGTTAATAGTTTTACTGTTTTAGACTCAACTCTTTTACTGCAACGCTAGGTGCTGCTGCTGCACGCAAGTTCAAATTCGAAGATCAGAAATAATAATGTTGCTTAAGGAGCTGTTTTGACTATATATGGCCTATACGATCGATCGAGCGTCTTTCAATGCATGACAACGACGCCTAACCACTCACAATTCATGATCTTAAAATCTACTTTCAACACAGTTCTGACAAAAGTTGTGTTCAATTATGCAGTGGCAGTACCATGTGTTCCACATATTTAGTAGTAAAATAAAACACTGTTGGTTAAACATTATGCATGGGTTGTGATAAGTACCTACACACCACAGCTTAAAATAGCTTGCTATAGCTATAGTAGATATTTCATGAGTAATAATAAACTTGGAATGTTGGGGAAGCACGTTCTGCCACCCAATTTTGGTCTACTAAGCAAATTCAAACCTGCTCTATGCATACTCTGGCAGCGATGTGAGGAGCAAGAACTGATGACTTACACATACAAGTTAGCACAAAACAAATGTTTCTCAGATTTTCACTTTTTCCCATCAACACAGAAGAAATTATACTTACAAAAAGTATTCCCTTTATGTCATAATATTGGTTCCATAAATATAATTGTGAACTTTTTTATTTAATTAAAAAACTGAAACACAAACATATAAAATAAATAAATATATATATATATATATATATATATATATACCTTTAAATATAAACATTCCTTTTTATTTTAATTAAAATTATATTAACCTTCAAAAATCAAAGACAAGGTTATTTTGGTAAATCACTTAATTATACAATTGAATTTTATTTATATTTCAGTCACATTAGTCGCACTATCTACAAACTTTCTACTTATTTGCAATTTGCACTCACTTTTATGGTGTGTTTGGATTGGAGAATGAATATTTGAAGATTTAAGGGAATAGATGTGTTGGGAGTGGATTTGAGAGGAAAGTGGAATTGTTTGGATGGGGTATGTTAGATTGTGATATGTTAGAGTGTATTTGTGATGAAAAATTATTGAAATTTGTGACTGATGTGTTGATGGTGAAAGATTTTTTAATTTTTAAAAAATATATAAAATGTAAGTTTACAAATTTGATAAATATAATAAATTTTAATAAAATAATTTAATATAAAATAATTTAGAAATATACATTAGAATTAAAATAAATTTAAATTAAAAAATTAATATTAAATATTAATAAAAATATGCATTAATAATTAAAATTAATCTTTTATTTATTATTTATATTATTATAATATAAAAATTAATATTAATAATTAATAAAAAAAATTATAAATGTTATATATATATATATATATATTAAAATATATTTGTATATAGAATCAGTATATAATTTATTAATTTTTATAACAAAAATAATGTATACTTCTCTTCAAATGTCTTCATGAAGGTAAAGAAAATTTTAACCAAAAAAACTACATTGTTTTTCGTGTTTTTATCTATTTTTTTCTCGTTTTTCCAACTTTCATGGCTATTTGTCCTTCCTCGCAAGCCTTGATATAAACACACCTTTAAGTTACTTTTTCTACGTCAAAATATCCAAACAAACTCACTTTCCACTTTGTTTTCCCTCCTTTCCTTCCCTTTCCACTCTCACTCTCATTCAAACAAAGTGTAAAACTATAAAGAAGAGAGAGAATTTAAAAGTGGAGTAAGATGTATAGTTTGTTTTAACTCAGTTACATTGTATTTGGAAGGGTAGATACACTATTGAAGTTATTTGCATAAAGAGAAAGTTATGTTACTATTCATATTTGGTATGAGTGATTTACGTTGAAATGAGAGTAAAGAAAAGAGAGGGGGCAAGGAAGAAACACCACCTTTAAAATGAGAAGAAAAACGTGGAAAGTATGGCATGAATGGTGGATTTACACTTTTCTCCTAGCATGGTTATGGTGAGTGTGCATGATGGAAAATTTGGCTTAGTAGTGAAGAAAGCATGGTGTAGGGCTTCAACATTACTGATAACATGTTTTGGTAGGACTATAATCAATTATGCATGAGGGCATAATCGATTATGTCCCAATATGTAATCAATTATACATACAAGCCTAATTGATTACATGTTGAGCCATAATCAAATATACCCTCGTACGTAATTGATTATAACTCATTTCATACATGTTATTTTGATAACAAAGGCTAGGTGCATAAACTCTATCAGAGTCTTAGTCATAGGAGAAGTTGTAGAAGTCATAGTCAATTTGGATGTCGAAAATTATCCTTGAAAGAATAATGTGGAGGTTGGTCTAGTAGGTGTCATCATTGATAAACATTGAAATTTTATTGTTTTTATAAACATTGATAAAATGTTTGGTTGACTTTTTAATATTATTTTTAACTTTTCAAAAATATAAAGTTAAGAATGTATTCTTATAAACATCACAATTTTGAGATTTGTTCCAATAAATTTATTGATAAAAGATTTGATTTTCACTTTTCAATATTATTTTTAACTTTTCAAAAATATATAAATTAAGAATACAATTGTTTATTTTCATTTTCTTGTAGTATTTTTGTAAGGATCTAGAAAATAACCTTAGAGTAGAAGTGATATATTTTAGATGATACCTGAATATTTTATTATTAAAATGAAAATGACATATAAATAGAAAATTCAGTTATTCAGGTTTCATTTTAAAATAACCACCATCTCTCTAAAAGTTTCCCTTTCTCTCCTTCTCTCTAAGATTCTGACCTCCTCGTTCATCTGTTTGACGATCAGAGTACGCCATTAGACTCCTGGCAGCAAAGACTACAAGACTGCCCGATCAAAATCTCTGATAGAGTAAGTTTATTT
>Ga0123342_1003438_pt1 | contig 25394 bp, 13 predicted proteins | sample Turbeawhitnodule_FD_89960 | JGI IMG/M metagenome (GOLD analysis project Ga0123342, IMG submission 89960) | Root nodule microbial communities of legume samples collected from Mexico - Turtle bean Mexico white nodule | ecosystem: Host-associated > Plants > Roots > Nodule | place: Mexico: Nepantla... | reverse complement strand
TTGTCTTAGAACAATGATCCAACTCTAAGAAAAGTGCCTCTATATTTTCCAGCTCAAGGTGATTCCTAAAAATGTCAAGAATCTTGTTCTATGTGGCTATTGGAATCACATCATGTGGTATCAAAGATCATCTAGTTCCACTAATGATCTAAGTTACATAGACTAAGATATTAGGAGTGAGAAGTTGATACGGGAGTTCATACACATTATGATCGACTGTAAACACACGATATTTGATGTTTGAACTTAACATGGTTATGTCTCTTAGATTCTCTTGTAAATCTAAGTCTTAAATATTTGATCAAATATTAATTTTTGGTATAGTCTACTTAATACGAGACTTTCGAAAGGTGTCAATTTGTTGAATGTGCTTGATATATAGATTCATGTGTGATCTATACTATTATTGTATATTGATATTGGAATGAATTTAGATTACTGTAGTTGATATATGAATTTTGTGTGTTTATGTTTAATTGGAAAAATAACTAAATTATTTATCAATTATTAATCTAATTATTTCCTTTTTATATATTTTTGTATGTTAAAATTTATTTTAATAACTTACAATTGCATATTTGTTTGTATTGTAATATTTGTGATATGTACACAAGTGGATTATTTATCGATGCACGACATTAAAAAAATAAAAAAAAAATCATTTTTTATATATTTTTTAAAAATATTTGTATTTATATATGTAATGTGAATGATTAAGTTATATATTGAACTATTATAATTTTTTTTTACAAACCCTATAATGATTTATATTATAATGAGTAGTAAAATTTTTAATAAGGTTATACTGTAACGATAGTAAATTTTTAGGATATTACAAACTATTCGACAAGACTATTTTTTCACAAATGTTAATTAAATTTTCTAATTATATTTTGTACCAATATGTGTAACAATTATTTCTTGATAACATCACCAATACTATATTCTAACATCAAATAATGGGATAACCTTTTAGAAAACCTTAGACTACAATTATTTTGGTTAGTCAATATCAGCAGTGCAAAATTTTTACTCAACATCAATTAAAATGTTAGCCAAAGAAAACTGACCTACAATGACAAAAATATATTCTCTATCAACCGAAATAATTCTAACTAACTTCACTAAACGAAAAAATTATGGATTAAAAATCTCATATCAACTAAAAATAAAAATAAAAACATCTAAAAATAAGAGTATTTAATAATATACGATAAAAAACTGATTAAAAATTTCATATCAAATAAAAATATAAGAACATTTAGTAGTATATATTTTTATCGAAAATTTCATATGAAAATTAAAAATAAAAACATTTAATAATATATAAGATTAATTTTATAAATCAATTTTAAAAGATTGAATTAAATTGAAAAAATCTTACAAAATTTAGACCATAAATAATCTCTACCAACTTCAAATGAATAGCATTACCAATTGATATTTCTTAATCATTAAATATATTTAATACTATAATAAAAAAAAATTACTAAATAGTAGTTAAAATAATGTATCCAAACAAAAGAAATTAAAATTTAATAAATTTTAATTGTTTTATCCCAACAAAACATTCAATAATAAAATAAATGAAAATGAAAACAACTTAAATTCAGTATATTAAAATTTCTTAAAAATTGAAAAATTTCTTTTTCAAACACGTCCTTAGTTAATCATTCTTCAAAACTACGCAAGAAAAAGAAGGATAAATAAAATAAATATATATAAAAAGAATAAATTCTATACATAAAACGAAAATGTTGATATATATATATATATATACAAAATAATGGAATTAGTGTTAGCAACAGCTCTAAAAACATTAAAAGCTCAAATAATTACAATGCCGATGGAAGCCACTACTGATGTATGAAATGGTTGCATCAAAATGTGCTTGACTGTTCCTATACACCGAAATTCCACCATTTCTTCTTTTTCCTTGTCTGAAATGAGGGCAAATCTGAATAGGAAAAGACATGTGAAACATTAGAGCTAAATCAATTTCAGCAATCAACAGGGAAAAATTAGCAATGTTTTTTTTCTTTTTCAGTGCTGATTACAGAACAAATGAGGAAAAGCGTCTCTAAAATATTTCTTCAGGTAAAAGTAAAATTATAATCACAGGCGACTTTCTCCCTTTTTTTCTTAATATGATTTTTGGTCCTCTTTTCTTTCCAAACAACGGATGGTTCAAAGAATCAAACAAAGCAATAAAATATTAAGGAGATATTTAGAGTTCATAAGCTGCAGTCTGACAAAAAATTCCACATAAAGCTGTAAAAATGGCTAGCAAATATGTGAATTCATAGTGCATGAAACAAATATGGTTCTTCAGCCAACTGCAACTCAGTGAACTCCCAATTTTGAAAATCAAATAGTGTATTATCCCACAATGGATGAAATTTAGTATTGCAGCTGTTAGAGAGATTTTAGCCACTGTTTGGTAAACAGGATTCATAGCATAATAATTAGTTAATAAATAGTAGCGTTGGAGGACATGCTATAGAGATTTAATAGAGCATTATCAAGATTAAAATTTACGTGGAAGTACATTAATTGTCAAAAATATTGAAGAGCTTCAGCTTATACTCTATTCGTATATAGAAGTTAAAGATGTTACCTCCTTCTGGATAGATTGAGTTGTAATGCACCTCTGCCCAAAAGCTCAGAAATATCACTGCAGAAATCGCACAAGCCACAAACTAAGCATGCTGCTGAAGCATAACTTCAAATACTATCTGTAAATATCAAGCCTTTTGCACCATAGTTGACACATTAAGATTTGTTTACTTCTGTTTTCGTTTTTTTAATTACAAAACTGTCACTTTGTTTTTAATCTGTTTCTTGTTTTCAAAGATTTGCACAGGAATTAGAGTAAAAAAAAAAAAAAGTTGTTTTAACTATAAGCAAAGAACACAATGAAAACCAGGTGATAACTTTATATATAGTTAAAAGTGAAGACAGAAAACATTTTCACAAAAATAAATGGGCCCTAACTTTACTATACATCTGCATAGTTATTACCATGTATGATTTGTTAATTTCATATGTTAGTGTAACATGTGAAACTACTACTATAAGATCTATTTATTCAGTAACAAATCGAAATATTTTTACAACCTTATAATAACTAATTTATCAAATAAAAACATTTTTAATAAAAAGTTACATCATCAAACATTGTCATCATTCTATACTCTCTTCCCCCATTTGCAAGCAGTTTGACAGTTAAAAAATTCCTTCTATGTACACAATTTCCACATACAACATAACACATATATTCATTCCACTAGATTTATTGATACTTTCAATTCAACCAATAGCTGTTGGCCCTTATACAACAACAAAAACCTTATATCACTTGGGTAACGTCGGGTACATAGATCAAAAGAATATCATTCCACTCGATTAAAAACCAAAATCCTTGGAGATATTATTCTCCATGAGATCCATCTTAAAAAATTCTTCTATTGTTTTCTTAGTTTCTCTCTCCTCCTCTCCGCATGACTTAAAACCATACAATCAACTTTCCTTATGGGTGCTTCAAGTGACGTTTTTTGTCCAAAATACCTTGGCTATCATTTTTTTTTCTCTCAACAGTGACACACCAAATATCTTCTTATAAAATTATTTCGTATCTTAACAGTTACGTGCATCACCACATTAGTTCTTTAAGAATTAGTTATCAAATTATTCTTTCAAAAATCTAAAAAGTCACTCACATGCACAGACATGAGTACATACTTAAAAAGTGCTAATAGAATCTTACCTCTTCCAGACTTCTGTATCTGTGGAAGAATCTCAATGTAACACGTGTCCTTAAAAGATGTAATAACAAGAATTTTGACACCATACTGAAAGGACATATAAGAAATGATTATATCAGTCACAGATAAATGAGGATTTTACATTAACAAAGTGGACATCAGATTTTATCCACCATTCAAACATACGATATACTGTTTAAATTCTACCTCAGGATACACTCATTCTATTCATAATTCCCACGGAATGGAAGCAACATATCTCAAAAAATAATATTATTAGAAAATTATACATCAAGAAATTTTGAAAGTAAATCTCATATCACCATTCCTAACCACTTTTTCATATTTAGTCCTAGACCTTTGATATCCAGAAGCCACCTTGTACCTTAACTGATTTCAGTCAAGCTGGGTGGACTCAGTAGTTAAGGGAACAAAGCTCTCTTAGTTCCTGACCTCTTTGATGCTAGAAGCCTATGGCAGTTTTAAAGCCCCAAATTGTTTTTCTATAAATATAAAGATTACAATTCTAATCATTTAAAGCCTTGGATAAATCAGCGATGGACTAAAATAATTGCTTGAAACATTTGAACTTTAAAAGTAACAGAATGGTATTTTACTCTGTAAACTATTTGCAGCACTAGTTCTTTTATGTTTAGGCCTGTCAGCTCGTGACAGCTGTACAGTTAGTTAAAACCTGTTAATATGTTATAATTTATTAAACTCCCAGTGTTAGACTTATATATAGCTTATCTCTCGCCTAGTGTAAGTTGGCTAATTCATTTTTCTGAGAATACATAAAGTCTTCTCTCATTTCTCTCTGAACTTCAACCAAAAAAAGCCCAAGAACCCAGTGGAATTTTGTTTAACTATTACATTCGCAAAGATTTTCCACTCTGAAATCTCAACAACTTTGCAAAGGCACTAGACAGCATAGACAATAAAAAGAAGAAAAGCATTATAGGGGAGGCAAAATAAAATGGAAAATGTTTATTTCCTCATACCCAATCTGCAGCAGCCTGCAATGTGACATGATCACCCCATTCACCACTCCTGGTACATCCACTCAAAAAGCTATCAGTAAACACATAATATAATGAAGCCATATCAACAAAAATAATATAGCATAATGAGAAATACGAACATACTTGCCCATCTTCTTCAAATAATCACTATAACCCATGGGAACATAACCAGCATATAGATCTGGGGAAGATTTGAGCTGACAAAGGACACAAACAAGTAATGTATCAATACAAATGAATATAAGACAGTGCACTCAAGAGGAAATACAATGTACACCCATGAACCTGTTGAATAATCTGCTCCCGCACAAATTGGTGGTGGTCTGGAGATCGATAGAGTTGGTCTGACAAAGAACGGAACTGAAATAATATGACTCCAGTAAGACACACTTTTAATTGAAGAGTATTATGACTAACGAGCATGAAATTTTAATGATTCACTGACATGCAGTAATGTTCACAAATTATATTTAGAAAATTCAAAATGTTTAATTATATCACAATAAATTATACAAAACCATTTCAACAAATACTCCACTACCAAAATAACTAATTTTTTAAATGGTAGTGATAGACAAAATCAACACAAATAAATAATAACCTGTATAGTAACACAAACGGAAAAAGAATTTAATACTGATTAACTTCGGTGTGGAAAACACAATCAATGAACTATGTGGTCCACCAGTATAGAAATTGGTTTATTTCTGATCCTAATGAGTACTGTACGGACTTTTACATTAATTACAGGCCAATTTAAAATCTAAAGAAACTAAACATTTTTAATTCAAACTACTAGTAAATGGAGGACATTATGTTATTTATTAATAGGTTATTAAATAAAGGTGGCGGAACTTGAAGGAAGTACTCCTATGTCTTTGTACATAACCAGAAAATTTAGCCAATTTTTTTCCAGAATGAGTTGTTGCCATTATTATCAATGTATGATTCCCACCACTCTGTTTTATCCAACAACCACTCCAGTGGGTTGCTTATTACTTCTTAAAGATTGTGATTAGGCTATTGGTATAAATATAGGTTAGAAGCTTTCATAGGAATGAGCAAGTTCAGGCTTTTCCATAACTACCATGCAATCAATAGGGACAAGTAGGGTGCATAGTTTGGGAGGTGCCAGGATGAGCAAAACCCCATCCTGTTGCCAATCTATTTCACAAAAACGCCAAAATCTAAATATGCTTTTCTCACAATAAATTTACAAATTCTCTAGCAAGAACAGATAAATTTTCAAAACAGAAATTGAACATCCCAATAATAAGGATAAAGAACCAACCTGGCAGTTACCATCTCCTTGAACCTTATTCTCAATCAGATCATATAACTGCAATCTAAGAAAGACCAAATTCTTAAATTTAGATAAATGGTCGATAACAAAAAGACAAAGATAAGATATATATTTTGTTTAAATTTAAATGCAAAGTGAAGGCCATAAAAAAGGAAAAAGAGCTAGGTAGAACAAATTTTCTTGTATTTTGACTAATTCAACCTCATTTGTCAAATATTCCCCTCTAACTCTTTCTTATTCCAAAGGATAAAAAATACCATGAAGGACTTCCCATGGTCAGATGTAGGAACTAAATCATAAAGGCACAACGTCATTCAGAAGCTTCTTCACAAAACCACCAAGTTATTCAGAAACTAGATTGACACAAATAAGTCCAAATACTAAGACACATGGGGGTGATTTGATGATTGCTTCCTCTACCCTTCTCTAGAGAAAGCATCAAAACTGCAGAGCTCTGCTTGATGTTTCAACAGCGCAAACATCTCTATTACACAAAGCAACTGGTCAACATTTCTGCATTACCAGTTTACTGTTTCTCTGTTACTTTCAACTCTTGGGGATGAGTCATCCTCACAGCTCACATTAAATATACATAGGGCGGATTAAGACAGTTTTCATTGTGTGTGTTTTGGAGGTAGGGAGTTCTCTTCTAATAATTGTGCAGAATTACACTTCTATCTGGAAAACTATTCGAGCCAACAGATATAAAACATAAAATGAATACCTGTCTAGAAGCCTTTGATGATCCGATGTTTCTTCATCATCAGACGGTATTTTTTCATTGGTTTTAGGAATATGCTGCAAACATGAGTGAGACAAGTAAGTCCATAAAGTGTTACTTAAATAAGAAATCCATATCTAAACAGTAACATTGATAACCTATCACACTTTAATCTTGTACATGGCAGTCAATAGCAGATAACAGCGCAGATATAGCAGCCGCTTTTCTAAACTATAGAAACTTATTATTATAGTAATTCTATGTGCACATGTATTACATATTTGTTTTTATTATAATTATGTATTAATATTCTTTTAAATATTATAGTACCTTAGAGTACATGATTAATAATAAAAAAACAGCAAAAAAACTGTCTCAGATTCTAGGACTGCTTGGGGTGGTGAGTGGGCCAATATGAGATGCAGACCTAACAACCTTTCTCACCCGATAAACAAAACAAAATATTCAGTCTCTTTCTAATTTCTCGCATCAGTTGTCACCACCTCACGCAAAGGAAAAAAAAAGCTAGCCCCTTTATCCCTCCCATCAGCTGACAACTCCATCCCAATCATTTTGTCATACTAGAAGTCGTCCAACAGATGCAGAACAAAGGTTGCTCAGCGTGACACAATCACATAGCCTGTCAAGCTATGGTGCAATAAGAGATGAGGGGGCGTAGCTCACAAATTGCATCGATTTTTTGTTATTTGTGCCATGACGGCAGAAACAGCCAAGCGCTCCATGATGAGTTCCTCAGGTGTTCTGTTCTGCCACCCCACAATTGTAGAACGATTGCTCATAATTGATTATTCTGTTCTGGTGTGTATAAATTATAATTATTAAGCTTCAGTGTCAATGTTACAGTGTATAGGGTGGCACATAATTGTTCTACATTGAACTTTGTTTCTCGTGATCTGAGCATTGATTAGCATCAATCTGTTCCAATATTTCTATCAACAAATAAAAAATATTTTCCCTGAATATCTCTGATGAGCGAAAAGATTGTCATTTAAATTTTAGACATGCAAATTTAGCCCATGAAAATTACGAGAAATCAGCAAAGAGGATCAATTGATGGCAAATACAATTGGAAATTATAATAGAAGATAAAACATGATGACCTTAAAACAAAATTAAGTGGATGGACTAGAGCTACACTTACAGGGATGGGAACCATCTGATATAATCTTTTGCCAACCTCGCCATCAAGAGAAGATTCATCCGATATTTCCAAGGAATCCCAAACATCATCTCTGGCAACAGGTACCTCTCCTGACCTAGAGGAACCAAAAGCATTCATTTCATGCATATCATTTCCCCTTTCACTTGGACCATAATTTTCCACATCTTTCATATTGTATGATGACCCATCTAAAGAGTTCTGACGAGACTCATTTCCTAAATGGTGAAAAATTTATGAAAAACTTAGAAAATCCATTTACGTAAAAAATAAAATACAATTGACAAGACAAAAAAACTAATTCAGAACGGAAACTATCTACCATAATTATAGTTTCCATTTGAAGAATGAGGCCAATCTTGTGTATAGACAGTTCCTTGCATTCCCTCATTCTGATAATTGGGTATCCCCGAAGCTCCCATGGAGTCAAGTTGTGATAATTCTTCTTGATAAGCTCGTGCAACAGCCTCGTCATTCTCCACGTCACAGAAGCCTTCTGTGACATATTCAACTCGACTAAAATCAGGATCATAGTGGGTAAGGATACTAGGCGAACCATGATGGGAAAGTGTGCAAACATCTAGAAGATGAAGACCCCAGCGAACAACATCAGGATCCATGTCATGAGTGGCCATCTGCCCACAAAACACATGTAATTCTAACTACCCCAGAAACCAACTTGCTTTACCTGTATGCCTCTACAGAATTCAATTGCTGAAAATGAACAAAAGTTGATTGTCAAACTGTGTAGGATGATCCCCCGCTTAATTAAGTGTGATGCATATCATAGTGAAATAAAAACAACCAATTTTATACAAGGGGTAAAAGGAATAATATGATTAGATGATATCCTTTTTATCTAAGAAAGAAAACACAATTCATAATGGAAATATTGAAAAGTACAAATGTATTATCACTCATCAAATTCACCATAAAAAAATCTGAGATCAGAGGCTTCACACCAAGCCAGTTTCCACATACTCCACAATACTCAATCTAACCCAAAACCCCATTAGAGAGAAAAATTGGGATATCATCCACCATTATGCCCACTAGAATGAACGTCAAGAAAAGATGCTAAAAGTTGAAAATTTAGGATAAAAAAAAACAAAGAACCCTTGATTTTCCCTCCCAATGAAACAAAACTACAAAGTGAAAATCTAGGATCATTAAAGAAAAACCCTAACCCCATATCCAGATACAAAAATATCCGATCACTCAAAAAGAGGGGGAAAAGAGAAAAACACTCAAAAATAAAAATTGCAAGGAAGAGAAGAGTGAAAAAAACAAACACAAACCTTGCGAAAAAGAAAAGAAAGAAATGACAGGGAATAGGTATTAAAATATGGATGGGAAGATGAAGAAGATGAAGACGGTGAAAGGCTTGTTTCAGGCTGAAGAAAACAGGACAATAAAATGCAGAATATCAGAGTAACCAAGCAACAAAAACTTCTTACTTTAACCTCGTAACATCTCTATTTATATTTTTGACCCTTTAACCTCCTAATATCTCTATTTAATTTTAAAAAATATTAGTACTTTTTACTTTCAAAATTAATAAAAAAGTATTATATAATTGAAATTCATATTAAAAATAGTTTTTGACAAATAAATGTTTTAAAATATATCAAATATGATACGTTTCATACTTTAACACAATATAAAGCTATTTATAATTATTGATAACAAAAATTAAAACGAAACATTTCAATTTACAAATAAAATAAAATAGTGTGGGCTGAAATAGGTAATTTGAGATTGTATTATAAAAAAAAAAAAAAAAACGTATATTAAAGCTTTTTAATAAAAAATAAATAAATGAAACTTTGTTATGAAGAATTTTATTATAATGTATGTGTAATATAATAATAATATATAAGTATTGGGCCAATATGGAATAAATTAAATAAAGAAGATTTGGGCAATATGGGAATAACCGGCGCCGCTCTTCATAGGCATGCTGTCTTTTCTTGAAATTCCATTCATTTCAATCACATCTTATCTTTCCCACACTCACTTTTCGACTATTTAATGACTCTTTCTGCAAAAAGTATTTTCATCAACAATTTATACTAATTTAAGTAGGTTTTACTGTGACATATTATTTAAAGATAATAAATTTTATTTAATGCTATGATTTTATGAAAAATATTTTTTTTAAATATTATTTATATTTATGATTTTTAAAATTAAAAATTAATGTATAATATTTTTGTTAAAATTTAAAATTCTTAAGATTCATAATGTACTAAAATATTATTAAATAAAATCAATTTTAAAGATAAAAATAATTAATTATTATATTAATTAAATAAAATCAATTTTAAAGATAATAAAATTAATTATTATTGATAAATAATTTTAAAAATAGTAATTTTAATCAAGTATTATCAAGATTTTAGTTAATAATTACTAAAATTTTAGTTAATAATTAGCCTATTCTTCCTAATAATTATTAAGGTTTTAGTTAATAATTATTAAGATTTTAATTAAAAATTATATTTTAATAGTATAAATTAATTTAGATATCAATATTTTTTTAATTTTTTAAATAATATTTAACTTATTTAATAAAATAATTAATTATTTTTAAAAATTTAATTTTTATTTAATAATTTCTTTTAGTGGTGTTATTTAAACTGGTCTTAAAATTTAAGATTTTGTATTCCTCGTTTAAGTTTCAACAATAAAATAATGTTATTAAATTATAATAACTTTCTTAAAAACATATAAAAATGCTTTAAAATTTACTCAATTTGCTACTAAAAAATATTTTAAATTTTTTATTTAATAAGTATAGATCAGTTTTTGATATTTTAAAAACTTTTGACCAGTTCACAATCTTCAGACCCGTTTAATTAAAATTCAGTTTTATGTTAATGGAATGAGTCGTCAATATTTTTATTGGTTTGTGTGGATTTATTAGTTTATATCTATTTTTAGGATAAGTTCGAACATTTATTAATTTAACATGCTTAAAATTAAACGATAATGGTAACAAACCAAAATAATTAACTATTATGGTTAGAATTCATGCACGTGATATGCTCATAGATCAATATATTAAAATCTATGGGTGCCTCAATAAATATGAATCCACTAAGGAATCTTGTTTTGGCTGAAAGGCCATTCTTGTTTGGATTGTTTGAAGTTTTCTGCTTGAACCACTATAAAATATTTTTTTTTCTCCTTTTACTTTTAATAATGTTGTTTTTTTAGATAATTTAGATATTGAATGAAATCTAAAAAATTTAGATAACAATAAAATAAATTGATTATAATTTGGGGTTAACAAATTAACTATAATTTAAGAATTAGTTGTGCGTTTGCTAGAATTTTGTAACTAATAAATTGTTATTTTACGAATATAACTGAGATTGAATGAGTCTTTTTATGATTAAATTTCTCGAGAGAGAGGTTAGGTTATCCAAAAATTGATATTCTTGATCTTTATCTAATAAAAGAAACAAGTTAAATCCGAGTCTTATTTTTCACACACACTTTTGTAGTATGAATTTCTCAAAAATTTCAACTAGACCGAGAAATAAACAAATCTCTAAAATGATTTATTTGGCATTGGCAAATTTTATATTCTAAATTTTAAATAAAATTAAAATATTATTTTTATATCTTAAAAAATTTAATATTCTAAATTTTATGTCAAGTTGATCAAAACAATATTAACACAGTAACACCTCTCACTTATTATACATACTATGTAATTTTGTTAATATCATTTTGATTAAAATGATTTTGTTTGACTCAATTGTTAAAAAACATTATAATAGTGAGACGAAAATAGCTAACTTCAAATCACTATAATTCTTCTTTATCTTCGTTTATACAGTGTCACATTTTTTTACCAAAAATTATTCTTTTTAAAATTAAATATGAAATAAATTTTCAATCGTAGGAAAAAAATATAAAAACTAAAATTCATACAAATAAAGAGTAATTTTTTTTATAAATAAAATATATCTAGGCATTAAAATTACTTTGAAAATTCTTAATAGAAAAACATAATAAGTATTTAAAATAATTATCTGACAAAACTAAAATAACTAGTTATGTTTGTCCTATGTTAAATCTAATTAGAATATTTCACATAATAAAAAAAAGGAATATTTAAGTTTCATCCTCTATAATTTGTTCTGTTGTCGAGTTTATGCTCACAACATTCAATCCAAACAATATGTTAATTAACAAGGGAAAGAAGGACAGGAAATAAATATTAACAAAAAATATATATTAATATTACACGTATTTTAATTTAAAGTATATTAAGACAATATTGTTAATAATATTTTTTTAAAATAAAAAATTTGAAATTATATTAGCTGAATTAGAGTTGTAAATTAGTATCCATCAATCAAGTTCTCAAAATAACATTTTGTATAGAGTTATTAAAATAACATTTTGTATTTTCAGCATATTAATAAAGATAATATTATTTTAATATAAGTTCCATAAATATAACTTTCTTACAATTTTGTTTATAGAAATAACTTTATTTAATTTTAAAAAAAAATCTATATTTATAAGATTTATATTAAAATAACATTTTTTACAAATAAGAAACTCTTGGTGGGTTGCTTAAAAGAAAGTAGAAATTGAGATCCTGTAAGAGTAGACTCCTTTCTGGTTTGAAAATCTAAGATTTTCAACCAAAACTGGAGGCTAAATTAACGGAATGTCTTTCTTTTTTGTACACTATCATAGTTGTCTTCTCAATCTATAACCTCGTTCGAACATGGTGTCACGACTGTCCCTTTGGCGGGACCCACCACTACAACATCACTTCTCATTCTCTTTTTTCTATTGCTATGTTCCCATCATGGCATGGCATTCCCTGAAGCAGAAGCTCAAAACCCTTTTGCTGTAGAGTGTCAAAAGCTTCTGTTCCATTCACTTTCAACCTTTTTGGTGACTCCAAAATGTGTAGGTGGAGTACCAACTCTAACCTTTTGTGGGTGCCCATTGTGGTTTTCAGCTTGTTCCTTGGGATGATGCAGTTGCAGTGCCAACAAATGAATGACTATGACCAAATTGATAGCCCTGCTGTTCTTCCTCTCGTTACTCAGCTTGTGTATAGTCAAATCTCCAATTTGACATCAATCATCAGCCAGGAAATGAGCAGAGAGTCCACTTTCTGTGTCAAAGATCCGTGAGTTTCTTTCTTTTAATAATTTATTGTTATTATATTATATACCTTTTTTTTCCATCTATTTGGTTATTTGGCAACCTGGTGTGCTGGCGTGGGATGTATAGACAATAGACAGTTTGATTACCATGTTTTTTGATGTATGGAATAAGTTGGTTTGCTAGAGGAAACTTCAAGAATCGTTTCATTGAGTTTATTTGATGGTGTTGACATGTTAGTGAGAAATGTTGAGGCGAATCATATTATTCTTTTTAAGTTGTTACAGATTTTTTTTCAAAACGGTGGTTGAAAAGGGAAAGAGAGGAGTTTAGTTGAGATGTAGACTTATTTAATTGTGAATGTCTACGGGCTGTGGCTCCTAGATTTAGTTCCATGTAAATTTTCAAAGAAAAGAAGTTGAATTGTCTTATATGGTACATTTAAATTTGATTGTGAAACGGGATTTTGTTTTTTCAGGGATGCTGATTGGAATCAAGCATTCAATTTTTCATCCGATTTGGACTTCTTGGCATCTTGCATTAAGAAGACTAGAGGTTAGAAATATACCTTTTTTCTTCTATCATTTCTTACATTTTCCTTATTCTGTTTCTGAGCAGCCAACCAACATGTTCATGATTTAGCTAGAAAATCTGAATGAGCAAGTTCATAGATTCAAGGAAACAGAAATTTGTAGAACTGCTTATTGGTATGTGAGGATGAAAATATAGATGTTTGGAGGGATAAATAGTTAGTACAAGACTGATAGTATACTTAGTGTTAGGCTTTTTCTGTATCAGATTCACTTCATTAAATGGTATGTTAAAGCTGAGTTAGTTAGCCAGCTGTTATTCTATTGGGATAGCTGGAGTTTGTTATAGAACAGTTAAATCTTAACTGACTTAGTTTACAAATCAAGCTATCAGGTTGTATATATACTTGAGTGTTTTAACTCAATAATCAATATTACAACACATTTTACAGATTACATAGTTTCTCTTCTCTGAATTCTTTATAGACAAACAAGGAGTTCTTGAATTACCTGAGTTGAGACTATATTGTTCATTGTTAACAGAAGGTCCCTCATTATTTTCTACTCACCTTCTTTTATAATAGTGTCTGTTTGTATTCTACAATTTAGACCGCTGTTTTGCATTTCATCATGTAAAAGTAAAAGTGGGGACTTGGGAAAAAAACAAAGTGTTTCTTGCCACAACTGAGGTGACTGGATGAGGGAAGGAACATCATTTGAATTTTCTGTTGAATACAAGAAATCTGTTTGTCTCATGAGACAACTCTTCTTATGTTTTGGAATCTGATGATTTAACAGGAGATATTGCAAAACGTTTGTGTACAGCAGCAGAAGTGAAGTTTTTCTTAAATAGTTTATTGGGGAAATCTGTAAGTGCCAATTATTTAAAGCCTAACAAGAACTGCAATTTAACCTCATGGGTCTCTGGTTGTGAGCCAGGATGGGCTTGTAGTGATCTCTCAAGCCAGAAGGTTGACCTTAAAAATTCCAAGGAGATACCTGCAAGAACTTCAAACTGTCAAGCTTGTTGCGAAGGCTTCTTTTGTCCTCATGGTATCACATGCATGATACGTAAGTATACTGCCTGAGAATCTTTAAATTATATTTTTACTAAGATGACTGAAAATAGCTTCTATACCAACTTTTAATTCAACTTTTAAGCATCTTCATGCTGTTTGGTACTTTTTAACTGTAAAGATTCAACAAAGAATTTTGAATAGATATTCAAGGATTTACATTTGTTAAGTGTAATTCATATCTTTGAAAATATATCTTGTACGAGTGAGTGTGTTTCATGTGTAATTTCTGCAATGAAAAGCTGTCTCTGATGCCTTCTGTTCTGTCTTTTTGGGCATTTTCAACATTGTTCTTGAAGCATGCCCTCTAGGTTCCTATTGTCCTCTTGCTAAACTCAATAAAACAACTGGCGTATGTGAACCGTGAGTTCTAACTCTAGCTCAATGATTTGATATTTTTTCCTTGATTTGTTGCTTGCACTGTTATGAAATAAATGAACAAATATATTTATGTAGATATCTTTATCAGCTGCCTCCAATGAAACCAAACCATACCTGTGGTGGAGCAAATGTTTGGGCTGACGTTAGGAGCAGTAGTGAGATATTTTGCTCAGCTGGATCGTATTGTCCAACAACCACAAAAAGAATTTCTTGCAGTAGTGGGTATTATTTTGCTCCAAAACTTGATTACTTTTTTTATAAGCTACCAAATTTGGGTCCTAGAAGTAAGAGTGTTGCTATATCTCTTGAAACATTCTCCTCATATTTAATAGATGATGTATTAAATGAAAAAGATATGCATTTATATCTTGGCAGCAAGGAAAGCTCTTCATTTGATAATTGGAAATATTATTTAAGAGGATTTATAACTATTCCAAAAGTAAAATGAAGTGCTTAAAGCTTTTTAATAATGGTCTTGCATGGTTGCAGTGGAATACGTTAAGTTTTTGCTTTTTCTAGCCAAAACATGACCCATTTAGTTAATTTCTTAGTATTCTTGTTAGACTGTTTCATTGTTGGGAAGTTAGTTAACATTTTCCCTTGAAATTGCAGACATTACTGCAGGATGGGTTCCACATCTGAGAAAAGTAAGATATCATGAATTGTGAATTCCTACAGCATTATTCAAGTTTCATATTTACTAATCAAATTCTGACTGTATATGTGCAAAGTACATATGACCATTTACTGATTATCTTGTAGGATGCTTCAAGTTGAGTTCATGTAATTCAAACACAGAAACACAAAATATGCGTGCATATGGAATTATGCTCATTGTAAGTTATTTCTGAACCCAAATATATGGAATTAAAACAATGAGATATAGTTGCATTGGTTGGAATTTAATTGTTATGGGAATTTAGTAATTCGGTTTTAACATTACTGAAATTTAATAAATTGGGAGTTATTAGCACTTTAAGCAATTTAGAATTTTTTTTCCAAATGTAACTGGAGGGTGACTTAGTACTCTGATTTTTAGAGAACTAAAGAACTGAAAATTTTCTTTGACTTCAATTTTCCCAGTCCTTAATATACTTTTTATCTGTTCTCTTTAAATCCATCTTTCAGTCTCTCTCCATAGATTCCTTCCTTTCCTTTGATCTACATCACTGAAAAGTCGAACTCGTATTTTAGTTCATTGGGTTATCTTTTTAGTTGATTGTCAAAGGTGAGAGCACCGACATTTTGTGACTAAAGTACTTGTATTGGGATACATATTCACTTATTTTATGGTTTCTGGTTTTCATAGTTAAAAGATGATTTATGAATCATGGTCAATTCTTAGTATCATGTCACACTGAGAAACGTAAATAGACAAATATGTGCACACACAGACCATGTGGAAGTTAACACTCTTTTACTGCTTATGCAGGCTGCTTTGAGTACTTTGCTACTCATTATTTACAATTGTTCTGACCAAGTTCTCACTACTAGGGAAAGAAGAGTGGCCAAATCTAGAGAAGCAGCAGCTAGAAGTGCAAGGAAGACTGCAAGTGCGCGCCAAAGATGGCAGTTAAAAAAAGATGCCACTAAGAAGGGTGCAATGGGGCTGCAAGCTCAACTATCTCGCACCTTCAAGAAGGATGCAGCAATTCTGAAACAAGCAAATTCTGAAGCAGATGTCGAATTGTTGTCACATTCACGACCTACAACTTCAAGCATGGTTGCAAGTTCATCTGTGGCAACAAAGAAAAAAAGAAAAGAACCCAGTGGTCTGATGCAGAGAATACACGAAATTGAAAATGATCCTGATATTGATGACAACATTAATATAGAATTAGAAACTAGAGCTAAAAGTGTCACAGCAAATGTGTCAAAGGGAAAACAACCACACACGCATAGCCAAATTTTTAAGTATGCATATTCTCAACTTGAAAAAGAGAAAGCTCAGCAGCAAGAAAACAAGAAGCTTACCTTCTCAGGGGTAATTAAAATGGCTACAAACACTGAAAGAAGGAAAAGGCCTTTAATTGAAATTTCTTTCAAGGATCTGACTCTTACATTGAAAGCTCAAAACAAGCATATATTGAGATATGTTACTGGGAAAATTAAACCTGGCCGCATCACTGCTGTCATGGGTCCATCAGGGGCTGGCAAGACAACATTTCTTTCAGCTCTAGCTGGAAAGGCATTAGGATGCTCGGTCACTGGTTCAATTCTTATAAATGGAAGGAATGAATCAATCCATTCCTTTAAGAAAATTACTGGCTTTGTGCCACAAGATGATATTGTTCATGGAAACCTTACAGTGGAAGAGAATCTCTGGTTCAGTGCACAATGCAGGTACATTACATTGTTTGACATTTTAATAGCTATATATTCTAAAAGTGATATCAGATTTCTCTCGTCTTAGCCTGGCTTGTCTTCTTATACTTATGCCTAATTTAAATGAACTTTTGTGAAAGGCTATCTGTTGACTTGTCAAAATCAGAAAAAGTTCTGGTTGTTGAAAGAGTTATCGAATTCTTGGGGCTTCAATCAGTGCGTAATTCCTTGGTTGGAACTGTGGAAAAGCGAGGGATCTCTGGAGGCCAAAGGAAGCGTGTAAATGTTGGATTGGAAATGGTTATGGAACCTTCACTATTGATCTTGGATGAACCCACGTCTGGCTTGGACAGTGCATCTTCTCAGCTGCTTCTAAGAGCACTAAGACGCGAAGCTCTGGAGGGAGTGAACATTTGCGTGGTGGTTCACCAACCCAGGTAAATTTTAACCATTCATTGGGATATCGCTTGCCTCGGTGCTCTTTTCTCTTTTCAGCTGCCAGTGCCATTTACTGTACAAGAATTTTATCTCATTCTTAGCATTTTTCATGGGCTTTGATATACATTGTGATGTGCATATTTTATGGCTACTTCTGTATCAAAACTTGGATGTTTTATATTCTAACCTCCTTTGTACGTTTTTTCTTTGAATGGAGACAGATTTATTATCATAACTTGAATACATATATAATTGGGGATTGGTTGACAGTAACACTAGTGTCTCTTTTATTTTTAACGGCTGCAACCTTCTGCTTCAGCTATGCTTTGTACAAGATGTTCGATGACCTGATACTTCTGGGAAAAGGTGGTCTCACTGTCTATCATGGATCTGTCAAGAAAGTTGAAGAATACTTTTTGGGCCTGGGGATCAACTTTCCGGAGCGGATTAATCCTCCAGATTACTTCATTGACATTTTGGAGGGCATAATAACACCTGGTGGAAGCTCAGGACTGAGTTATAAGGACCTTCCAGTGAGATGGATGCTTCATAATGGATATCCAATACCTCTTGATATGAGGCAGAATGCAGTTCAATATGATATGTCACAGAGTGTAAATTCAGCTAATGAAATTGATCCCTGTGGATCCAGTCATGCAGAAAAAACCTTTGCTGGAGAATTATGGCAAGATATGAGAAACAATGTGGAACTGAGGGGGGAGAAGATAAGACACAATTTTTTTAAATCCAAGGATTTATCTGACCGGAAAACTCCTGGTGTTCTCAAGCAATATAAGTATTTTCTTATACGGTAAGTCATTTAATGAGCTCAATTTGTTGCTAACTTGGAAGTCATATTTTCCTGATGGCTTGCTCAAATCTTCCTAACTATCTGATATTTTTTTACCTTGAGGATTACTAGTTTAAGTAGTAATTGTTTTGAAAGTGTGCCATGAAGTGGATTTTGTGAACGCAGGAGATTCAATAGTTACATTTCTTACTGTAACGTTATCAAGGTTCTGTGTTACAAGGGATGCATGAAGAAGGAAAAATAGAAATAAAACATTTTTTTGTTTGATCATATAGTTGAAAGAAATAGATGAAATATATTTCTGAGATGTTTTACAAATGTGATTACAGTCTCAATTTATGCAACACCCCCTCAAGTTGGTGAATGTATATCTATCATTCCCAACTTGCAAGTAAAATCTTTGAATTGTTTTGTGGGAAGTTCCTTAGCAAACATATCTGCCAATTGGAGTCTCGAAGGGATGTACTAGGTGGCTATAAGACCATTATCCAACTTCTCCTTAATGAAATGTCGATCTATCTCTACGTGCTTTGTTCGGTCATGTTGAACTAGATTGTGTGCAATACTGATGGCAGACTTATTATCACACACCAAACCCATAGGAGCTTCATATTTTATTTTGAGATAGTTGAAAGAAATAGATGGAATGTATTTCTGATGTGATTTACAAATGTGATTACAGTTATAGACTGTTTACAACCTAATTAAGGAATGAAATAATAGGTAATGAAAGCAAGAAATAATGGGTGATTAAAGTTGTACAAATCAAATCACTAACAAATCTATCCTAAAAAATAAAGAATAAAATCTACACTTAATTACAGAATAATTATCCTGATTATGCAACACTCCTCAAGCTGGTGAATGTATATCTATCATTTCCAGCTTGCAAGTAAGATCTTTGAACTGTTTTGTGGGAAGTCCCTTTGTAAACATATCTGCCAATTGGAGTCTTGAAGGGATGTACTCGGTGGCTATAAGACCATTATCCAACTTCTCCTTAATAAAATGTCAGTCTATCTCTACGTGTTTTGTTCGATCATGTTGAACTGGATTGTTTGCAATATTGATAGCAGACTTATTACCACACGCCAAACCCGTAGGAGCTTCATATTTTATTTTGAGGTCATCGAGTATGATCTTCATCCATAATAGTTCACAAACCCCCTGAGCCATGGTTCTAAATTCTGCCTCTGCACTTGATCTTGCAACTACATTTTGTTTCTTGCTCCACCATGTCACCAGATTATCATCCAAGAACATGCAATAGCTTGTGGTGGATCTCCTATCAACAATTGATCCTGCATAATTAACATTAGTATATACTTTCATGGATAATTTTTCTCCCTTTTTGAATAACAATCCTTTCCCCGGAGAGGATTTTAAGTACTGAATAATTCTATTTACTGCATGCAAGTGTTTTTCTCTTGGATCATGCATAAATTTGCTAACCACACTAACTACATAGGTTATGTCTAGCCTAGTGTGTGATAGATAAATGAGTTTTTCCACAAGTTTTTGATATTGTGTCTTCTCCACTTTTGGGTTTTCCTCATCATTCTCAATCCTATGATTTTGCTCTATTGGCATTCCAGTGGTCTTACAACCCAACTTACTAGTCTCTTTGAGAAGATAAAAGATGTATTTCCTTTGAGAAATAAAGATACCTGTCTCGAGTAAGCAACCTCTATTCTAAGGAAGTACTTTAGCTTCCCAAGATCCTTCATCTCAAATTGAGCAGCCAGTCTCTCCCTCAAATTTTGTTTTTCAATTTCATCATCACCTGTAATAATCATATCATCTACATAGACCAAAAGTAGAGTGAGTTTATCATTATGAAAATGTTTTATAAACAGAATATGGTCACCTTGGCTTTGTCGGTACCCCACAGATACCATAGCTTGAGTAAACTTTTCAAACCAAGCACAAGGTGATTGTTTAAGACCATATAGGACCTTTTTAAGTCTGCACACCTTATCCCCTTCATTAATAGCACCATAACCAAGTGGAATCTTCATGTATACTTCTTCCTCCAAGCTTCCATGCAAGAAGGCATTCTTAACATCAACTTGATGCATCTCCCAACCAAAGTGCGCTGCCAAGGAGAGAATAATTCTGACTGTATTCATTTTTGCCACTGGAGCTAAAGTCTCCTCATAATCGATCCCATATGTTTGAGTGTACCCTTTTGCAACCAACCTTGCCTTATATCGATCCAATGTGCCATCAGACTGGTACTTAACTGTGTATATCCACCGACAACCCACTGCCTTTTTATCCTTTGGTTTCTCTACAATCTCCCAAGTCTCATTCTTTTCTAATGCCCTTATTTCTTCATTCATGGCTCAAACCCAATTCTCATCTTTTAAGGCTTTTTGTACTAATGTAGGGATTTTGATAGAATCAATAGCTGAAAGAAAACTCTGGTGCTGCATAGAAAGTTTTTCTCTTGACAAAATTGGGATAAAGGATATTTGGTACAAGATCTGTTTTCTTTTCACAAGGTAATAGGTAAATCATCTAGGTTATTTTCATTTAAGGTGTCCTCAAGAGTCTCACAAGTATGAGTACTTACCTCCGGTTCGGACATTTGAAGTTGTTGTTCGACTAGGACGGGTTCTTGTTGCCTTCGCTGATATTGTTTCCCAGAGTATTTGTCCTTATTATTCTTCTATGGCATAGGGTCTTTGTCATTCTCCCTAAGAATAGAATCCTACAACAAAGGAAAAGATGGCAACTCAAGGTTCTCAGCTTCTTCTTGAATACTCTCCCCCTGAAGCTGAGAACTAGGAAAGAAATACTTTGTTTCATGGAAGGTGACATCCTTGAAAATATAAACTTTACGACTCTAAGAGTGATACTACCCCTTTTTGTGGGGGGCATAACCAATGAATACACATTTGATGGTGCGAGGATCTAACTTACCCTGATAAAGACTATGAACATGGACAAAAACAGGACAACCAAAGAGACAAGTCTGAAGACTCTAGAACCCCGAGAGTGTAATCTATTAATCAAATAAGTGGCACTCGGGACTGCTTCCCCCAATAAGAACTAGGAACAAACGTTTGGAAAAGTAAAGCTCTAGTAACCTTAAGGAGATGACGATTTTTCCTTTCAACAACCTCATTTTGTTGAGGACTGTCCACACAAGTTAATTCATGAACAACTCCATTTTTCTTAAGGAACTTGGAATCACATATTCTCTTCCATTATCATAACGCAACCTCTTAATTGGACTTTCAAATTGTGTTTGAACCATTCGGTAAAAATTTACAAATAAGTGAAAAACTTCAGACTTATCTTTCATGAGGAATATCCAGGTAACTCGAGTACAATCATAAATAAATGAAACAAACTATTTTGCACCCGAGATATTACGAATAGGTGAAGGTCCCCATACATCAGAATGAATAAGATCAATTCTATTATTCTTTGGAGGAAAAGTTGTTCTATGGTGTTTAGCAAACTGATAAATATTACAATGAAAAGACTCAACCGATAATTTTGTAAATAAAATAGGAAATAAGGTCTTTAGGGTACTAAAAGGAGGATGACCAAGACATCTGTGTTGAAGCCATATCTGAGAAGATGACCAAGATTCAGTGCCTTGTTGAAGATTAGAAGTGTGTGCCTGTAGTCCAACTCACTTTTTATTTTCTTTCTACTGTAAATAATATAACCCTCCCTGCTCTTTAGCTAATCCAATCGTTCTCCACGTGGCAAGATCTTGGAAAACACAATGGAATTTAAAAAATATCACTGCACAATTTAAATCTTGGATAATCTTATGAATAGATAAGAGGTTATTAGATAGGTTGGAAACATGAAGCACATTTTTTAAAGGAAATGAAGGTTGAAGGTGGATGTTACCACGACCAGTAATAGGGTATTGGAACCATTAGCAACAATAGTTTGTTGGTTACAAGATAAGGCATTGTAGGATGAAAAACAAGAGGAATGAGGTGTCATATGATCAGTAGCACCAGAGTCTATAATCCGGATATTCTCAGTACTAGAACCATTAAAGAATAAGAAGCTAGAACTCTTATCACTCATGGTTAAAGAACAAGCGCTAGTCTTACTAAAAGAGATCATGAGAGCTCGTAAACGTTCCAATTCTTATTTGCTGAGTGACGAGACCTCCTCTGCAATTTGAGTTTCAGAGTCAGATGATGCCTATTAGCATGCCTTTGTATGGTACCTTTGAATCCTCTAGTACGTTCCAAGACCTTCTCATTTCCATGAAGTTTGAATCACCTTTACTGAGTTTGACCCATCTTCTTACAATAGCTACACCAATGATCATCACGATTAGCCTTTGTGGGAGGCTTTCCAAATGAAGAAAATGGACCTCTTATAGGGCCCTTGCCAGTAGCCAGAACTAAATTATCAACAAAGTTGCCAGCAGCCAGAGATGAACTATTAACGAAGTTGCCCCCATCCAATATTACTGACCTCCAAGTTTCTTCCCCTCATACAATGTGACAAACTTCCGAGAGAGAAGAGAGTTTTTCCTTACCCAAGATTTGAATCCTAATTGGATCAAATTCAGAGTTCAATCTAGAAGGAAATTTAAATATTCGCATCCTTTCAAGGAATTGTGCTAGTGCGATAGAGTCATCTATGCACTTCATTTTCAAATTTTGATATTGATCTAATTCGATCCATAAACCATTCAACATACCAAGTAGCTTGTTACTGACAGGCTCCCTTGGCTGGTATGGAACATCTTGTTTTCTATCTCGTAACATGTTGCAGTATCTTTCTTCATAGAGTATGTTTGACAAAGGTTTTCCCAAATCTCTTCAGCAGTGGAGAAGAACATATAATTTCGACTAATCTCTGGTATCATAGAATTCCATAACCAGGTCATGATAAGAGAGTCTTCATCGTCCCAATCTTCATATTTAGAATTGGTTTTGGCTGGAGGGTTCCCTTCTAGGTGATTCAATTTCTTCCTTCCCTTGAGAGTAGCACGAACCAACTGGGCCCATTGCAGGTAGTTGTTTCCATCGAGACGATAGTTGCTTTGCAACACTTGCAAATCATTGGAGCTAAGAGGGGTTGTATTTTTAGTCGACATTGGTAAGAGTTGAAACAATAAGACAAAACCGATTGGGCTTTGCAGGAAAAAATCGGTTGTAGTTTTGTTTGGGAAAAAACGCCAAAAAAAACTTCAGGCAACGACTGTCAACTTCTGTCAGCTACGGTCCGTGGCAGTCGACAGTGGTCGGCGACAGACAACGACACAAAGTGGTAGTAGTCAACGGAGGAGAAAAAAAATTACAACAATGAAGGTTGTCCAGAAAAGTAATTGCATCAATGAAGGCTGCTAAAAAAAAGATTGCAGAAGCAAGAGTCTCCCAGATCAAGAGCTCTGATACCAAGTTGAAAGAAATAGATGGAATGTATTTCTGATGTGATTTACAAATGTGATTACAGTCTCAATTTTTAAACTGTTTACAACCTAATTAAGGAAGGAAATAATAGGTAATGAAAGCAAGAAATAATGGGTGATTAAAGTTGTAAATCAAATCAAATCAAACCACTAACAAATCTGTCCTAATAAATAAAGAATAAAATCTACACTTAATTACAGAATAATTCTCCTCATTATGCAACAAAGATCATCGAGTATGATCTTCATCCATAATAGTTTACAAACCCCTTGAGCCATGACTCTAAATTCTGCTTCTGCACTTGATCTTGCAACTACATTTTGTTTCTTGCTGCTCCATGTCACCAGATTTCCATCCAGGAACATGCAATAGCCTGTGGTGGATCTCCTATCAACAATTGATCCTGCATAGTCAACATCAATATATATTTTAATGGATAAGTTTTCCTCTCTTATGAATAGCAATCCTTTCTCTGGAGAGGCTTTTAAGTACTGAATAATTATATTTACTGTTTGCAAGTGTCTTTCTCTTGGATCATGCATGAATTGGCTAACCACACTAACTGCATAAGCTATATCTGGCCTAGTGTGTGATAGATAAATGAGCTTTTAAGTACTGAATAATTTTATTTACTGCTTGCAAGTGTCTTTCTCTTGGATCATGCATGAATTGGCTAACCACACTAACTGCATAAGCTATGTATGGCCTAGTGTGTGATAGATAAATGAGTTTTCCCACGAGTTTTTTATATTATGTCTTCTCCACCTTTGGATTTTCCTCATCATTCTCAATCCTATGATTTTGCTCTATTGGCACTTCAGTGGTCTTGCAGCCCAGCTTACCAGTCTCTTTGAGGAGATTAATGATGTATTTTCTTTGAGAAATAAAGATGCTCTGTCTAGAGTAAGCAACCTCTATCCCAAGGAAGTACTTCAGCTTCCCAAGATCCTTCATCTCAATTTGAGCAGCTAGTCTCTCCCTCAAATTTTGTTTTTCAATCTCATCATCACCTTTAATAATCATATCATCTACAGACCAAAAGTAGAGTAAGTTTACCATTCTGATAATGTTTTATAAACAAAGTATGGTCACCTTGGCTTTGTCGGTACCTCAAAGATACCATAACTTGTGTAAACCTTCCAAACCAAGAACAAGGTGATTGTTTAAGACCATATAGGACCTTCTTAAGTCTGCACACCTTATTCCCTTCATTAACAACACCATAACCAGGTGGAATCTCCATGTATACTTCTTCCTCCAAGCTTCCATGCAAGAAGGCATTTTTAACATCAAATTGATGCA
>Ga0123342_1003437_pt1 | contig 25396 bp, 17 predicted proteins | sample Turbeawhitnodule_FD_89960 | JGI IMG/M metagenome (GOLD analysis project Ga0123342, IMG submission 89960) | Root nodule microbial communities of legume samples collected from Mexico - Turtle bean Mexico white nodule | ecosystem: Host-associated > Plants > Roots > Nodule | place: Mexico: Nepantla... | reverse complement strand
GTGAAGAAAACCTAGGTTAGAGAATGCTTCGTTGGAGAGGAAGCAAGAAGAACATGTTTTCTTAGAAACAAATAAAAAGTGTTTCACGAAAAATAGTATTTTTTCTTTTAATTATTTTTAAGTTTTTTACTTTACCCATGGGTTAAGAATATTACCCACTGTATCATCTTTTTCCACTACCTAACAGTCGTAGGTAAATGTATCACTTCTCCTCTTTCCAAGAGTAATAACATTACCTACGAAATTTTCAGTAGATAAATTGAATTTACATACAAAAAGAAATCTATGGGTAATAATCGATGGATAATAGCGTTTTTTCTTGTAGTGCAAAATATAGATTTTAAATTATACATATTTTATATTTTGGATTATAATTTTAGTAGAAAAAAATTTAACTTCAAACGTTTGGGAATTTAAAATACAGGGATAATTTAATTTGACGGGTAAAATTGGAATTTCAAAATATAAAATATGAGGGTGGAGAAAGTGCAAAATTCAATAAAGGTTTTATCTTTCACCTGCTTCTCCCTCTTTATCAATTCTTGGTTTAAATTTAGTGGGGTTTTCAAACCGCTGGAAATAGCAGAGGTTTCCCAAACCGTCAAGAATAGCAGAGGTTTGTCAAACTGTCGGGAATAACGGGGGTTCAAAACCGCCGATAATAGCGGGGATTTTCAAATTGCCGGAAAGTGATTATTTTCCAGGGGTTCTTAGAAACCGTCGGTAATCATTTAGCGACGCTGGTTCTTCTAGAGGAAAAGCAAACCTCGAGTAACGCACTTAACGGGGTTAAAAGTGCCGGTAATGTCAAATATAACTCTCACTAAAAATAAATTTTTTTTGTAGTGTTATGTGACTTCTAGTGCACGGTTATACTAGTTATATGTGATAGATTTTGTGCTAATTATTTAAAAATATAATAATAATAATAATAATTAATTTTATTAAATAATAAAGTAAAATTTATCAAAGTAAGAATGCATAATAATTAAATTTAAATTATATAAAATTATGTTTTGATGTATAAGAACATTTTATTGATAACTCTCATTCTTTGACAAAGGTTAAATACTTTTCTTGTCTTAATTTTTTCTTTATTTATAGTTATGTATTTTTCTCTAAATTTTGTTATTTTTTTCCTATGAGTAAGTCATTAAGAAAGAACCATGGTATATAAAACTCATATAATATAAACTTTAAGACTTCCAGTCATACAAAATAAATAAAATATATATTTTTCTGTTTTTGAAATACCAATAATAAAATAATAAAATGTGAATATGATAAAATATTTTCATTATAATGAAAATTGGAAGAAAATCTTAAGAATGATGATGTATTAAAATGATAGAGAAAAGAATAGGTTGTTTTATCTGTAAAATATAACAACACAAACAAAACGAAGACCATTGTGTGTTATACATAGGATGGCAAAGCAGGGCGGGTCATGTTCACCTTTTCAATCCGCTAACCCGCATTAGTCCGCTCCACATAACCCGCGGCCCGCACAGGCCAGCAGCGGGTAGGGCGGGCTAACCCGCAAACCATTAAAAAAAATTGACTTTGGCAGCAATGGAGTAAATGTTCTATTTTTCTTCCTTTTCATTTTGGGTAGAAAATTACAAGGGTCATTATAATTTCCTTGAGACTCCTTTTTGGTCCAATTTTGGGAATGAAAATACAGGATGTTGGATATGATATTTTTCATGTAATTTGGAATAAATAATAGTGGATATGTTAGGTAGTGGGTAAGTCAAAAATATTGGAACGTTGATACTTGGATTATGTAACATTCAATTAATTTTTGTTGCTATATTAATCCTAATGCCTTTGTTTTTTGTGACAATTTTTTAAGAGAAAAAGTAAAAAAAAAAACATTCAATTTCTAAAAAAATAATAATAATAATTAAATGTGGGTTGGCCCCAAATCTGCGAGTCAACCCTTATGCGAAGCGGAACAAAAAATTTAGTCCACCTTCACTTTGCGAAATGAACCAAGTACGGAACGGACCTATGCGGAGCGGACCTATGTAGGACTGACCTATGCGGACGGACCAGCCGCTTCCCATCCCTACAATAAGTTGTTTATAACAAGTATATTTTAATAATAAGATTAGTTACTTTATGAATTTTATTTACATAATTATTCAATTTCACAATGTTTTACGATAAAAAATTACTTAAAAGAAGTATCATATTTAAAAACTTAAAAACAATGATCATTATCACGTGTAGACTACAATGGTAAATTTAAATTAGTTGTTTTTTTCTTCTCTGGATTCATATTTAGTCTCTATTTCAAATTTTATTTAAAAAATGCCTAAAGATGAAAACCACTATTTAATTTGTTGAAATTTCACACTACACTTTTATCACCTTTAAAAACACTATTACTCTATGTATTATTGAAAAATATTATGTTGAAATTTTACACCACATTGTTATCTTTTTCAAAAATATACTTGGTTCTTTTTCAATCAATTTAAACTCACTATTACATTGTGTATTATTAAAAAAAAAATGTCATATCATATTTATGAGAGAAAGGACATTTTTTTATATTGTATGTGTTTAAAAAAAGAAATAACTAATTTGAAATATTAAAATCGTACTATCATAGTCACATGTTGACTCGAAAATGAATTAAAACTTTTTCCTTACCCTTATAGTTTTTCTCCATTTAATTATTCTTTTAAAGATGTGCAAAAACATGAGACCATCACCTAGTTTGTTGAAACTTCACATCACTTTTATGTTTTCAAGACAACTTAGATTTTAAATATTTTAAACATATTATTGTACCTTGTATTGTTAAAATATTACATTGTATCATAGTAATTGAATATACTTAAATAAGTAATTTACCCTAGTAAACTTATATTTAGTCTCTTTATGTAAAAGTTAGATTCTTAAATTTCATACTATATGTACTCATCGGACTCGAGCAATTAAAACATATTTTTTCATGATCCACTTAATTGAAATCTAATACAAATAAAATAGAACTCGACCCAAATAAATATCAGGCCTAATAGGTATGTAAAAGGATCAACTTCGACAGCCAGAAAAACACATTAAATACAATAAATGGAAAAATGAATCGAACGCATAACTAAATAAGTTGATTATATTTGTTTAAACCGATTTTATTACACGATCTCTCCTTATTTACATTTCTAAAATAAAGGGAAATATTAACAAATTATTTTAAGGTTGTAATTTTTAAAGGAGATCTACAAGTGTTATAAAATGGTCATGAGACTCCGAAGTGTTATTCCATACACTATACACTACACTCATAATTTATGTTCTTACTGACTTGATCGTCGAAGTCTTGTCAATAGGTGGAGTTCCCCTCGTTGTGATTACAAGCATCAAAAAGCGACAAAGTTGGAAGGTTAACCCGGAGTTCACCATCAAGACCCGACCCAAATTCGTTGACAAGAATATCTGGCGCCCACCGTAGGGCAGGTAAAACTGATCCCGCTAAATACTAACACACAAACACGAGGCAAGGAGCCCAGATGCCCTATGGAGATGAGACTCAGGCGTTGCAGCAAATCATGGAGACAATGAGAACTCTCCAACAAGCCAACGAGGAATACTGTCGGGAACAGGACCGTTTACGCGAGAAAGCTCGCGCCGAATAAGAGCACATTCGGGAAGAACCACGAGCTGGACAAAATCGCCTTCGGGAAGAAGCCCAAGCCGAACAAGAGCTTCATCGGGAGGAGTCCTAAGCAGAGCAAGCCTATCAGAGAGAAGAAGCTCGAATCGAACAAGAGGGCCAGCGAGAAGAGACCCGAGCTAATCAAGAGCGCCTCATAGAGGAAGTAGAAGCTTCTAGAAAAGATGATGGAGGAGACAACTCGAGTAAATGAGGTGGAGGCAACTCAGGTAAATGAGGACCTGCAGAAAACTGATGAGGAATTACGAAGAGCCATGCATCGGTAGAAACGACACAATGTTTGAGCACGTTCCCCAAACATATCCTCAAGAGACAACCTCCAGCCTTTTTCGCAGTAGATCATGGAAGAATCGATTCCACTCCACTTCATCACGTCGAAGATAACTCCCTTTTCTGTCTAGAAGACCCAGAAAGTCATTTGAAAGCATTCCGAGCTTGGATGATCATCTCGGGCGGGTCAGATGTTGTTCGGTGAAAAAAGCTCACGGGGACCCTTACGAGAACGACCCTACAATGGTTCAGCGAAGTCCCAGACGGATACATAATGTCTTTTCAATAGTTCTCGTGGATTTTTAAGCAGCAACTTTTGGCTAACAAAGTCGATCCTCCCCGGCTGCCCGACCTTTTTGACGTTAGACAAAGGGAAGGAGAATCCCTAAAGGACTATTTGAATCGTTTTTGTGCTGTTTCAATAAGACTTCATACATCAAACGAAGAGATGGTAATCGCGGCCTTCGTAAAAGGAATGGGGGCAAGTCCTTTCAGTGACTCGCTTATCAGGTTTCGAGTAGAATTAGTGGCCGAAGTGAGAGAACGAGCAGCATGCCACATAAAGACGGAGGAGGCCATCCGCGTGAAAAATGGCAACTCACATTCTAAACAAGCACTGCACCATTTTTGACTTTAGACAACACCTAAAAAACGTTGCCTAAAGTAGGAAAAGCGTTGCCTTAACTTTAGAGAACACTTTGACAACGCTTTTTCAGGTGTGGAATATGCAGTCGTGGGCTTAGGTTTAGGAAACGCTTTTTTGAAACCGTTGCCTTATACTGGTAGAATAGGCAATGCTTTTTGAAAAAAAATTTAGGCAATGTTTTTTCTCATAATGTTTAGGCAACGGATTTTCAGTGTTGCCTATTGTTTAGGCAATGTTTTTTAAATGTTGTCATTGGTAAAGACAACACTTATTTACATGTTATTTGTCTTTTTAGGCAACACTTATTTACATATTGTCTATCTTTTCAGTCAACACTTATTTACATGTTGTCTGTCTTAGACAACACATTTTCAGTGTTGCATATTGATAGAATAGACAACGCATTTTCAGTGTTGCATATTGTACTGGACATGAGTGCTTGTGTGCTCGGGACCTCAATCCAAGTATTTGGGTATGGTCAACTCGGTTTTGGGCCCAAAGGGCGGGTCATGAGCTCGACTTAGTTTCATTGGTAAGCTCGACGAAGAATAATTAAAAATAGGGAAGATAATAAGTTTGGTCATATGTTAATGATATCATAACTAGAACTTCCAGTACTAGTGAAACATCCAAATTTTGGGCAAAGGTGATAGTAGAATGTCATGTGCCTTTGAAAGTGAAAAAGCTTTCAAGTACATTAGTGGTCCAACTATTAACTAAAAAAATATAACAAAATATCTATTGTAAATGAGTGTGGAACTTTCATATCTATTTTAATTTGATATTTATTTGGTATATGTCAAAAGAGAAAATAGGAGAGTGAGATATATATTATACAAATAAGATTTGCATAAAAATAATAAATGAATAAATCATATTTTTCTTTTTTAAAAGATTTGAAAGAAGCTTCTTATATAAAAACAAGTGAAATACAAGCATCAGACGATTTGCAACATTCAATTAAAGAGAATTCAGAAAATAATATTAGGAAAAACATTAGGAATAACATCAAAAGATTTGGAGAAAACACTTAAGAATAACATTAAGCGAACACTGGGAATAACATCTGCAGTGAATATTCATGACAAATGAGTAATCCCAATAACACCCTCAAATCATTATAGATAATAACTTCTACTCATTTAATCCCGAGAGATATAATCCTCTAGCTGCAAGTATTCCAATTAGGTACATCATGATCATGTGACCCATAAATATAATAAAATTGTTATGACACAAATTAGTGTAAAAAAGTTTTGTAAACAATATATTCATAAGAGATAAGATAACACGAGTAAGGAATAAAGTGATGTGATAAAAAACACATATGTATTTATTATGTTGACTCAAGTTAATTTGATCTAATTTGCTAAAGGAAAGTGGCAAGGTAAAAATGTAAGATGATACAATTAAGAATAAGAATATTCTTATGTTTTGACTCAAGTCTTTCCAAGTCAATTTTGTCTTATCTACAATATTAAATGCTTGTAGATTTTTACTCTTACCAAACTTGTCTCTTCTTTCATGAGATAAACCCTCACTATTTTAACTATTATACATGTATATGTATATATTTTATTATTTCATTGAGATTCTATATTTTATTATTTCATTGAGATTCTATAAGGTCTATGACCTATTAGACTGTCAATGCGTCTAATATGTTATTCTTGTACTTTGAATGTGTATTAGGTTTGACTTAAGTGATAAACCAGTAACAATGAATGCTTTTAGGAAGCAAAAAAGATTTTGAGTATATTTTAAAGAAATAAATTGTTTTGAACCAATTCTAACATATTGAGATACAATGTAAATATTCTTGAAATAATCAAATGGAAATAAATTGGAGTCCGAACATACTCTATTTGCCCCTGTTTTTGTGTACATTTCAGAAATCTTTTTTCTTTGACAAGTTCGTTCCAATTAAGTTTTGTAAATGACTTTCTAACTTGTTGTGATAATATCTGATTGTTTTTAAACATCTTATTTTGAAAAGATTGAAGATCTCATATACACGGTTTCAAAATCACGTTTTAACAGGAAGAAAAGATTTTGAGTGTCTAGTACTAAGAAGATGAACTTTTGAAAATATTATAGGAAACAAAAGTTAATAGTTTTGAGAGGTATAAAATAGGTTCAACACTTGTTTAAAGGATTTGAAGGAGCAGAACGAGGTAAAACAATAAAAAAAAAGCAAAATTATTTTGTTGGTATATATATATATATATATATATATATATAAACAATAAATGTGTAATCATTATACCCAATGGGTTTTCATTGTGCTATCTGTAAAAATGTTATTTCTTTGTTTTATGAGAGTTCTCAATCTCAGGGAATTTTTCATTATACGATCTCTTTATCTAGAAACTATATGAGTTTATTTTTTGAGGATAATAGAACCAAAGAAAATATTTATTTATTCTAATAGTGGGTTGTACAACTGTAGGATGTATTAGAGTGTGTAAGCATCTAACATGCTATTAGATCCCTCATTAGACAAGACAATCTTATAAAGACCTTATTGTTAGACAATCTATTACTATATATGAAAATATTAATTTTTTTTGGATGTTACACTTAATGGCCTAGGACAAAGCCTATAAGCAATGAAGTATGTATTTACTCCTACTCAAAAAGGGATCTTCTACCTTAAGGAATGAGGCCATATTGACAAAGCTTCAACCTAAATGACATTTGCAACTTTGTGTTTGCTCCAACTTGGTTAGATACCTCTCATTGACGTACTACTTCAACCTCCCTATTCAAATTCAACACAACTCCATTGGTGTGTGGAGCTTTAGGAGATGAAACTTGGTATATTTAAAGTTACTAACACAATTATATGGAAAACATGAAACATGGATCCTGTTATCTACAAATGATTCAACATATAAAGACAAACTTGGTTGAGACTTAATATAATGTGATGGATAATCTTTACCATGCACTCAATTTTGGACTACTGCGATTGTTGGAAGGGTCAAGCATTTACCTTGTCAAAAGATTATAATCATCATGTTCAAATTTCCAATACAATTTTGTTTGGACCAGTGACATCTTGTGTGCCTTGGCAACGAAAAATAAAGTTGTTTCTATTTGCATAGGAAGGAACTTATGCGCCACTCTACCTTGATATATGCTTATAGATATTGAATTATACTTCGGTATATAATAATGTTGTTATCTTTCAAACTTAAAATAATCTATTAAATTAAAGAAAGATGTCAACGAGGTAACTCAACAAGATTGAAGTTCTTAAATAAGGATGACAATGTGACTGACCTATCCTATGGCTCGCAAAATGTGGGTCAGGTTGGCCGACCCTGCATAAGAAATGTGAGTTGATGCATAAGGAAAACTTTTTGAAAAAAATCATAGGTACAAATGTATTTTAATGAAATTTCATTAATCATAAAATAAACCCCAATGCTAAACAGTTGGATTATTTTGACTAGCTTTCCCAATAACTCATATAACAACCGTCCTAACTACGAAGGTTAGGAACAATATGTAAGGAATGACATTTAGGGTTGGTTGGCCTATTATTTTTAGGGATTGAAATGAAATTTTAAGATATGCGGATTACGCAGGCCGCTCCATCCCACCCATACTTGACCTGCACTAATTGCAAGTTTTGCGAGACAAATTTAAGTAGGACGGGTTAAAAAGCCAATTCGCCTCAACATTGTCATTCCTGATCTTAAACATAAAATAAAATATATCAAATTAAATAAAAAAGAAATATAAAAAATACACAATATCAGTATACACAAATATTTTTTATTTTTTAAACTTTAGTTGTACTTTTAAATCACAACACAAAACTCACTCTCAACAATAATAAAAAAGAAAATAATAATAAAAAACTACCACACTTATCCAACGTAACTATATATACATATCTTTCTAATATAGCAATAACACTAAATAGAATATGTATTCATATTATATATTGCGATAAATAGAATCTATTATATATAGAATGAAATATATATTGATATAGATTATATATTATTATAACTACGATAAGTAATAATATATTATTTGACTTGATATATCTAAAATTGGAATTAACATAAGTATTAAATTTGAATTTATTAAAATAAAATAAGATGATATAAATATAATATGCAAAACACATATGGGTGATGGTGCAATAATAAAAAATGCAAAATCACTCATCGTTATTTTCTTTTTAATTTTGAATTTATTAGACATTGAATATTCAGCTAATAGTGGACAGTGGATTTCCATGTGACTCAGGTCAGATCCCGTGTGAGAACCTCAACACACTGCTCTGATCATCGCCGGCGATATCCTTCTTCCCCATTCCTCCCAATTCTCTCTCACAACCCCAATTTTACCTTTCAATTCTCTTTTCCCCTCCTTGGAAAAAACCCATTGCTCTTTCTCTCACCCGAATCGCTCTCACAGGCAAAAAACCAAACACCTTGGACCCAAAAAACAGCAATGTTTTCTGGGAGGTTCTCAATTTTCGGAGGCGGAGATTCCCACGCGGTGGACAACGCCACTTCGACATCGAAGGGTGAAGGAGTCGCGCCCGTTGTCTCCCCCACACTGAAGCTCGAAACCGATAGGCAGGTTTACAGGCCCGGTGATCCTGTCGTTGTGACCATCCAGATCTCCAATCCCTCAAAAGGGTGCTCGTTTCTGATGGAAAGACTCGGTTTTGAGATCAGGGGCATCGAGAAACTGGACACTCAGTGGTTCGCCACGCAGAAGCCTTTTCCTGGCTCGAAACAGAGGAGAGGTTCGTTGGTACAATAACAACAGTCAAATTGGAGTTGGAGTTCTTTTAGTTGCTGTTTTGTTTATTTTGTTAACACCCAGATGAAAATTTATAGTTTCTACTGTATCATCATTGTTATTATGATGGTAAAATAAGTTATGTTCTGCCAAAATATCTTGAAATTCAGGTTTACTCCCTACTCCCTATATATACTTTTTTTAGTCCTTACCTGAAGTGACGTGGTTTTCTTTTAAGATAAAGGCTAGCAACACATAACACACTCTTTTGATCATAATCTGTATTACTGACTAAAATTTAGTAAAAATTACAATTTTTTTTGTGGGTCTCTCTTCACTGATTACTTAATTAGTCTTCGTCACTCTTGGTTTTATAGTTTTTAATAAACTTTAACTGATAGTGGGGTATATTGCTAGCACTTCTAGAGGAGACCAAAATGTGTAGAGATTAAAACACCTATTAAATTTTTATGGGAATTAAAATCGAATTTCGAGATATTTGGGGAGACCAATAACATTTTTTACCCTCTTATTAATATTAGTAGTAGTTGTAGTATGAAGGTTATCAATGGTGGATGGCGGAATATGGTGGAAATTCTGCAGTATAAGACACCGTTTGGCTTATGGCTCCGCCACAAGGGCCTCCCTTCACAAGATGCCCTTGGTGGAGGAATTGGAAAATGCCATGTTGTAATGCTATGATGCTATAACAGTTATATAATAACATTGATGTTATTATGATTATTGTTATTATTATTATTTCAGGTGAGCATGTTTTTCTGGAGTTCTCAACACCACTCCTAGTTGCAAACCACATTATTAATGCTGGCGCTACCAAATCCTGTATGATAAGTTCTACACTAAAGTATTCTGATTTTTTTTATCGACTCTCTTCATTTTTGTTACTTCTTATATGTTTTCTTCATAGTCTGGTTATGCATGTGGAATTTTGGTACTCAAATTCTTAATATGGGCATTTTAGAGATTGTAAAACTGTTCCATATACATTTTCACGGGGGCAATACAACACTGAAGTATTTTGCTTCATTTTTTGTTAGAGATAGCCTCTAGTAGAACAGTGTCTGATGCTATTTTCCCACACAACTTTCATGCCTTAAAAATGTGTTGATTGCTGTGCTAGTTCAGCCATAGGCTTTCTTTAAGTTATTTGTTTGCTGGAGTTATGACTTTTGGTTTTGAGGGATGACACAGTTATAAGTTATTTTATATTTGCTTTGTTTCGCAATTATGTACTAGAGTTTTAAAGTTTTAATTTTACCAAAATGAAGTGCACTGTAGATTTGTTGAAGTTAGGACTTGGTATATGTGAACTCAAGTACGTGAGTATGTTTTTATGACCTGATAAAATAAAGAGACAATAGGCGGGACTCTTTGGTCTTGGGCTATTTTGGGACAAATTTCATCAATGAAATTATCTCAATCTTATTTGGGAGAGGTCTTGCTCATATTATTAGGATCTTCTAATAATTGATACGAAAAGAGAAAGTGGGAATAAAGGAGAACCTATATCCTGTAATGAAACCATCAAAGAAAGAGTTATGTAAAGATGTTAGGCATTGATGCAACGTGGAAAGTGATGGAAAAATAAGTTAAAATTGGACAAATGGGCAATTTGATCCAGAACTATTAATTATAGACTTAAATAATAAACCCTCAATTTTGCAGGAAGTTTTAAAATGTTCATTCTAATTTATTCTCTAAAAGGAAACAAAACAACAAATAATTTTTTTTTCTGGTATCCAGCATACATGCTTGGTGATTACTAATTTGAACGTTGCATGCTTTAGTACTGATTTGTTATATATTTTGATTTAAGGTTGATTATGTGGGATGTTAATTGCAGATGTGGTGCGAACAAAGCTGCCTAGCATTATTCCACCATCTTACAAGGGTTCAAACATTCGCTATTTGTACTATGTTAAAAGTGCCATAACTGGAGGGTGGATAATATTTGAAAATGGGCAATCTCACGCGGAGTCCAAAAATGATGTTACTAATTTGGTTGGTTTTGCAATGACTTGCTGTGCTTTATACTGAAAAGTGTTTATTTCGTGTTATTTTCATGCTCAGTTTTTGGGATGTGAAACGGAAGAAAGTCATGAGCTTTTTTACCTAGCAAGTAAAGCTTCTGGAAAAGTTGCTTCATGACCGTATTAGAGCCCATGTGACCAAGAGCCTGTTTGTTTAAACTTTCCTTTTCTTTCTCTTTGAAATGCTTAAAAACATGTTTAAGGACTTATAATAATTATGTAAGCTTTTTGAGAAAAAGCTCTCAATAAAAGCTGTTTTAGTACTTTTCTCAAAAGCTAAAAGAAGTAGCTTCTTAAAAATAAGTCCTAAAAATAGTTATATCTCGTAATAATTCTTCACTTGAGTTTGTTCCTGTTCTAACAAAATGTTGAATTATAGCATGAGGTTGGTAGACCTCTGCGTTATCTCTGCTGCAAGTCCAAAGGGCTGTTGCATGAGCTGTGAAGGGGACTGTTAGAGATATAATATAAAAGACCATTCTTGTGCCTACACCTAAAACCATAATCTTGTACGATTCATGTTATTATTTATGGCAAGCTATAATGGTAGTATGTTTGGACTTCAACACAAGGAGTGTCCAAAAAGACTAGTTTATTACGTGGGAGAACCTCAAGGTTCAAATACTTCATCCTACTCAATGTGAGACTCCTAATATTGTCCACTCCTCTTTAAGGACTGACATCTATTACAGGCATTACTCCATCAACAGTAAACTGATGGTTGCCCTTTTCTCTTTGGTGGCTTCACTCACCTATTAGTAGTCAATCTATACTCTAATCCAGCCTATAGGTAGCCTTTTTGTGACCCTACTCTCAGAGTAAAAGTACCAATTGCTAGGACTTAAATACAAGAGGAGAACCCAACCCAAAAGATTAGTCCATTAAGGGGGAGAGCCTCTAGGTTTAAGTACCGCATCATGTAGTTCATTCTACTTAATGTGGGATACCTAACATAATATATCTTGGTTTTTGTTTGTCTTGTTCGAAAATTGTGCTATGCCTTTTTAATTTAAACACTCTTTTGTGTTATATTGGGAGCTAATAATTGAAGAAAGGGTAGCTAAAAATTCCAGCTTGACATGCGTGGTTTCCCATCTTTTTAAGGAATTCCAAGGCAGTAATATGCCATCTCAAGGCACATGCATGTAAGCGGAATGAAATGATTGTCCAGAGAATGTGAACATGCTTATTGATTGTTTCTGCTTTACTAGGAATAAGAAGGCTGGTAAGAGGTAAAGAGCAGGAAAGATTGTTTTAGGTGATGAATCAATGGTTTAAGAGAACTTTCATAGAGTTGTTGGATTGGATCCTACTTTTGTACTAAAGTATTTGCTAGGGCTATTCCTTGTGTTTCATATTTTTTCCCTTTTAATTTGTGTAGTTGTTTTCCAGGATGAGTGCTAGTAAACATGCACTGTTTTTTCCCTTTACTACGCCATCTTCCTCTTTGATGATGATTGTGTTTAGGTATCACTTTTGATTAGTAATCATGGCCGTGTCTTTAATTTTAGATAATTCTTTAGCTTTGAGCTCTTATACATCCCACTTTCTTTTATCCTGCTTTACTGGTTGTGGATATGTCTATTTTTGGAGATTTTTATTCCAACCTTTTACATGTATTGGTTTGAGTATTTTTAGATTTTCAAGTATGTTAACTTTGATTTGTACAGGAAGTACGTGTTCCGTTACAAATATGGATAAACCAAAAGAGTAGTGGCTTTCCAATGGATGATGGTTAGTTTGGTTGTTAACTTTCTGTCTCTTTTAGGCCTGTTGTAACCCTGTTGTAATAGTTTCTGACTTAATCTATAGAGGCTTACATTTTCTGTTTGTATACAATATTAATTAATTTTATAAAGGAGTATGTGAAGATGTTCTTTCGTACAAAGTAAAATTGCTATCTGTTTGAAAAATTACCTTTTCTTTTAAATTTTGAATGCTGACGTTGAACAAATATAGTTTATGCTATATGTGTCAGATTTAATTTTCCTGATAGGCCTTTGTTTTCTGCTTTTTAGCCTAAGCTTCTGTAATTGTTGCCAAGTATTATGTCTTGTTTACATGATGACCTAAAAAGCTAGCTATCATGTGTGATAAGCATGTTTTGTATCAAGTTGTCTTTCTCTTTGGTCCGAGTCCATGGCAACATGGTATTATTAGCATTTTTCAAATTCAACCCTTCAATCTGCAACACAAAAGGGATGACAAGTCTGGTAAACAAACTTTGGTAGAATCAGATATTATTGGTAGAATTTACTTGTTTACGAAAGTTGACGGCATATATCACTATTAAGTTTGTTGTTTTTTTGCAACTATACATTTTTATTTCATATAGCTTCAAAAGTTTGAATCAGAAGTTTAGTGGAACATTACAAGTAATATATCCATGTGTTTATACGTTTTCAGATATTGTTCCCTTAACTACTGTACAACTGGATATATTTTGGAAAGAGATGGATGGAGATGCTGATTGGGTATGCTATTGGTGATATTTTTTAATTGGGTAAACTAAACTTATCTGTGTTTTAGCCTATATTTGATTGCCATCTATTATTTTAAGAATGCCTTTATTTGTTTTTAATTATTCTTGGAGAAAAGAGAAACTGTTGTGATATTTTATTATTTCTATTATGTATAAAACTGAATACAATAGGAGCATTTATAGTTGCTACCCTTGAAAGCAAAAAGACCAAAAAACCCAAAATAGATTCACTGAAAGGGACAGCTGGAAATAACAAACTGAAGAGGGAACAATGTTACAGAAAGATACAGACAGAGAAAATAATATCTTTTATATTCTTTTATTCTAATATGTCCTAATAGCCCCCCTCAAACTCAAGGTGGAGGTGCATGAGAAATGTCTCTCACATTGAGTTTGTCTTTGACCAAAACAAATCTGGTTGGAGAAAGAGGTTTTGTCGGCAAATCTGTCCATTGGTCCAAGGCTGGAATATGATAGATCTGAAGTTGTTTGGAGAGAACTTTTTCATGAAGATAAAAGACATTAACTTCCATGTGTTTAGCGCACTCCATGCTGGACCTGACTATAACTTGCTGTTTGTCGGTCCTGGCAGAACCAGAGGTGGATCTACGGTCATCAATGTCAGAGGTCCAATCAGCATAGAATTCTCTTGATTTCCACATGTTTCATAAGACCATGAGAGTAAGGTACCATAGAATTCTCTTGATTTCCACCCAGTGAGTATAAAGAGGAGTTGCCTTGAATTGGCAAACTTTGTTAACTGCAAAGCTAATTCAGGTCTTGTAAGAGTAGCATACTGCAGAACACAAACTACAGATTTGTGGAGTGTAGGATTTTGAAAATGAATCCCCACCTGCTTTAGATAATTTTCTGGAAGAAGCCATAAGAGAAGAAAAAATGAGCTTCAACCAAGTTGGTTTTGTGAAGAAGATCATGAATGTACTCGCTTTGAGTCATGAGAAGCGATTCGTTGGGTAATTGCTTGATTTCAATGCCCAGGAAATAGTCCAAGTGGCCAAGTTGTTTGAGAGAGAAAGTGATATCATCCACATACACTAGTATAAAAATAGTGGGATTGATGTTTGCAGATAATGTGTCATCAAATTCAAATCTAGGAGCTTGATGAAACCCCTTAGCCATAAGATGGGCTTTTTATTTATTGAGTGACCCATCTGCATTGTCTTATGCGATAAACCCATTTATTACGATGGATTTTTTATCAGAAGGCAGCGGAACTAAATCCCATGTGTGATTCTTCATGAGTGCATTCATGCTGCATGGATGACAACCAATTTGGATCAGCGAGAGCCTGATTGACTACTTTTGGTTCACTATGAGCTAGAAACAATGAAGGATGAGGAGGTGGATTATGTTGTTCATATTTGGATCTGGTTTGCATGGGGTGAATATTAATAGGCCGAGGAGAGAGAGGAGGCTGAGTGGGTGACATAGAGGAAGGATGATGATCATGAAGAGGGTGACTAGCATCAGGAGATAATCAGGGCTTTGCTGAGAAATATTGTTATAGGGAAATTGTTCATTGAAGATAACATCTTTGGAGATGTAAATCTTGATAGAACTAGAAAGACAAACATAGCCCTTTTGAGAGGATGGATATCCTAAAAACACTCTTGGGACCTGAAATTAAGTTTGTAAGTATTGCAAGGTCATAAAAAAGGAAAAAAGAACACCCAAAAGTTTTTAAGAAGTTATAATCAGGGGTCTTCTGAAACAACAACATGAAGGAGATATTAAACTGTAATGAATGAGTAGGTATTCTGTTAATGAGATACCTTGTAGTAGTGAAAGTGTAATCCCAAAACACCAAAGGCAAAGAAGCATGGTGGAGAAGAGTAATTCTAGTTTCAACATTGTGTGTTTTCTTTCAACAACACCATTTTGATGGTGTGGACAAATTAATCTGTGGGTGACACCATGACTTGATGGAAAATCATTAAAGGGTCTGAACTCTCCACCCCAATTGGATATGAACACTTTTGATTTGATTGTTAAACTGAAGTTCAACCATGGTTTTAAATTGTTGAAAAATTGAAAGTTTCAGATTTAGATTTAAAAATATAAATCCATGTGAACTTAGAATACACATCAACAAAGAAAACATAATATGTGTAATCAAAATGTGAGGTAATATGTGAGGGTCCCAAAGATCATTCAAAATTAATTCCAAAGGGGCTATGTAAACAGTTTCAGAGGTAGAAGAAGGAAGTCTATTGGATTTCTCAATACAACAAGAACAAAAGTCAGGAACATTTTTGTTGGTTGAAGGAATATTACAACGATTAAGTATGAATTTAAGAACATAGCGCTAGGATGACCAAGAATAACATGCCATGTAGTGTGACAGTTCGGTTCAAAACAACATAAAAAACATTATCAGTTTTTGAAGGAGAATCAGTTGTAGAAGACAACAAAACAAAGGACCTTTGAAGTTGGAGATCTGGGAAAGAGTAAAGACCATCAAGACCAACAATTCCTTTGAGTAAAATTTCTTTAGTTTCTTGAGATTTGACAAGGGAGTATGAAACTTGTTTTCATTAATAGAAATGATTGATTCATACTCTACTGGTAAACTTCAAGGATGGCATCAACATGCTCTTCAAGCAGAACAGGGTTACCCACACCTGGAAGTTTGTCTAAAATGGTTTTGATGTGAGTTAAAAACTCTCGCATCGTCTTACCATTGACAGATACACAACGAAGATCGGTACAAAGATGAAGCGCATGTGTTTTTGTCTGAAGATGAAAATACTCATTAACCGTGTCCCAAACTTGATAGCAGTAGGTCGAACCAATAATGTGAGAGAGAATCAACTTCAATAACATTAATTGAAGCCATTAAGAAGTATTGGATCTTGAACTTCTCAAACTTCATATGCAGGATTCACAGATCAGAATCATGATCTGGGTCGTGGAGATATTGTAGAGGTATAGTAGGATTAACAATGAATTGCTGAAGTCGATACGATTTAATAACAGGCTCAACTTGTTGATGCTAGTGAAGATAGCTGGAGTCATCAAGTTTTTCCATGTGGGCCCCAATGCTTATAGGAGTAAATATTTTAGAAATTGTGTACATTTTTCAGTTTTTGTTTTTCTCCCTACCCGTCACTGTTCATGTTGAACACATTGTTCATCGTCCTTATCATAGTCGATCGTCAATGTCATTTTGGCAAGTGTTGTTTCCTGCCAACATTTATCTGGTGAATATTGTTTATCGCTGATAGTTTCATTTTGGGTGTATAGTGTTTACCATTGATGTTTTTTGACATGTACTGTGTACTACTAGTATTTTTTCCATTATCGCCGACGTTTTTCTGATGAATACTGCTTGCTGCCAATGTTTTTTCGACAAGTATTTTTTACCGTAGTGCCTTCTAACTAAATTTAAAAAGCTTGACTCATGATAGATATGTTCAAACTTGAGGATGAGTGTTAAAGATATGATTTGAAAGGACTAAACATATTGAATATTGATTGTTACTTTGACAATGTCTGGAAAATATCTACTAGTTGTCATTATTTACTTTGTTAGCTTTGGCAAACAACTAATTGACGTGCTTACTAAGTCTTTCAAGGGGGTCTTGTAACAAGCTTGTCTCATCATAACTATGTTCCACAACTTGATGGGGAGTGTTAGAGATACGAGTTGGTATGTTAATATGATTTGATTACATAAACAAATATAATATGATTTCATAGAGAAATATCTTACCAAAAAATTTCCATTATTAGATATTGATTTTGTTCCTCATTTTGTATCTCTTCTTCATTAGAAACAAGAACACTCATGTGTGTACCCAACACACAAAATTCATTATATTCCTTCTCGATTTCTCTCTTCTCAACGTGATACAAGAGCGATACCATCCTCCATTACCTATTTTGTCACTAATCCTTTCAACAATCTCTTACTCATAGCTAGGTTAGAATTCTATGAAGCACTCCATCTACATTGATATGAATATGGGGGCGGATGGACTCGGGTACCATCAGATGCTTTTGAGATGCTCAATAGAATATTTAAATGTTTGGTTCTCCTCTCTCAAGTCCTTAACCACTAACTTCCCGATTTGTATCAGATCTAGCTGTTGGTGTCTCAAGAAGGCCTATGAAGAGTTTTGACTGGTGGAGGGTGGTTATGATCATTTGGGAAATTGAGTGAAGTGTTACCAAGTGAAGTGTTGTAGTGTGATCCAAATGTTGACTCTTGGTGGTGGTGGTGCTATGATAGAGACTTGGGTATTATGGGGTTCCTAAGTCTCATATCAAGTGGTGTGGGATTTTCAATGGAGTATTTAAGTGTTTGGTTCTCTTCAACAACTACCTCTTAAGGGGTGGGTTCCCTAAGTGCTTATCAGCTGGTTACTAACAAAACTGTATAAAACTTTGTTTCAAATTCTTTTAGGGGAATTTTGTTTCCCATTTCTGGTTGCACATAAATCTAACTTTTGGCATTTCACTTATTACATGCTGTTCTTTTCTGGTACTGTAGATAAAATGGAATAATTTCTTTACAGGTTAGAGCAAATGATATTTATGATGCAGTCGAGGAGGGCTATGACAGCTCAAGAGATGATATTTCATCTGTTTCTTCTTATAACCCCATGAAAGAGAGCCTACACAGAGGCTTTGGAAGTTCATTATCACTGCGATCATCTTCTGCAAGATCATTGTCCAGGGATGCTTCTACTGTAGAAGGTTTCCGAACAAGTTTATCTTCAAATATGGCACTTCCTCGGCTGTCTGTTGCTGAAGTATTATCTGATTCTGCTGCTGGTGAGAAAATTAAACTATAGCAGAATGTCTTTATGTGTGAAACTGCTCATTCTGAAACAGTATAAAACTGTATCGGTTTATTAGTTTCTGAATGATACGAGTCATCTTTTATTTTTGCTTTGAAGTCAAGTATTTGCAATGCTAATTCATTTATAAAACAGATGTCTTGTCAAGCCAAAAGTTATTTGCTGTTGGGTCCCCAAATGAGCAACAGAAGCTGCAAAAGGCTTTTTCTGCAGAAGATGTGGGAGCATCCTCTTCAGCTGAAGCTGGTGCTGTAGAATCTTTATCATATGGATTGATGCATTTTTCTACTCTTAAATGATTTTATGGGCTTTGGACACATTGAATATTGAATTGTACTTCAAAATTAAAAAAGAAAATCCCCATTCCATGTAAGCTAATATTTTGCAGGCATTTTCTGCAGCAGAAGGCTTTATTAGAGGAAGGTCTTATAATATCCGACTTGATGATCAAGTTTTGCTTAAGTTTTATCCTAAAAATTCCGACTCAACTTATTACTTCAGTGATGTGGTAAGTATTATGAAGTAGAGTTTGATACATGGTGCATATAGGAATTCTTTTTACCTACAACTTTCTTGTCACAGATAGGTGGCACTCTCATCTTCTTGCATGAAGAAGGAGCTAGAAGGTGCCTTGAGGTGACTGCCCTTGTGTCTGTTGAGATTAAAGTAATAGTTAACAGACATTTTTTTGTGGTTGTTTCACTGGAACTGAATTTATCATCATAATTATTATTTTCAGATATTAATAACACTTGAAACTTCAGAAACTATAAATCGGCGATTTGTGCATCCTTCTAGAAGGAATTCTCCTACAATCACAAAGGTATTTGCTATTACTTGTAGCTCTTAATACTGAAGCTTCTGTTGAATACTGATTGGTTGAATAAAAACTATCAACTAAATCTATTTATATTAAGGTCTTTGTTAATGGTTTTCCTAAAGTTTTCTTTAGCTCCAATCTACCTCTTTTCATCTGGCTATCTTTTGATTTTATTCATTTCTAAGTAGAGCCTCCATTGGTCTAAACCTGTATTGACTCAACCACCATGGTGATTTTTGTATCTTCTTTTCTTTGATAGATGTGGGTTTTACTTTTTTCCTAGCCGTCTATTCATTCATCTCAAAATTCATATATGCTGCACCTACGTACGTGTTTTGTTCCTGTTGCCACTTGACTTCCTAGCTTTTGCTACCGTATGGCTTTGCTACTATAGTAGCTGGTGTTGTTTTTCTAAGTTTTATAGGACTTTGTGGGCACAAATTACACTTGAAGCATTTCCATATTTAATCATATACACTTTTATATATGAAGTGCAGTGTTTCAATATAGCCACGCAATGCTATGCACCATTTAATGTAATCATTAAAAGCCATTTGTCACTGATTACTACAATGTGTTATTCAGAAGGAATGATGTAGATTTTGTTTTGGTGGTGCCTTTTGATTAACCATATGCATGATTATTCAAGGGCCAATCTCTGATTGACTTTTTGAAAGACTTGCTTGGATAGTGTCTGTCTACAATACTCGAGAAAAGGAGTGGATCATTATCTAACTAGAGAAAATTCATGAGCATACATGTATTTTAATATATTATTGGCTTCTGATAATTGTGGTTCTCAACTATACTTTTAGGTTCAGAGTGATCATCATGAGGTTGTAGCAGATTTGGTGCAGACCAGCTTTCTTTTTTCTATCCCCATGGATGGTCCAATGTCCTTCTCAACTCAACATGTTTCTGTGCAGTGGGTTCTCCGCTTTGAATTCTTCACAACTCCAAAGCGTGTAGATTGGACAAAGTATGAGTTCCAACCTTAACTCCACCTGCTTTTTGGTTGATCTTACACGAGAGCAATTCATTCTACAGTCCACACACTGCCATATTTGGCTACACCCTACCTAATTTTCAATTCATAGCCCACCTATTGTCAGTTTATTCTTGATGTGGATGTACCATGTGATTCTTAATCTTTATTTTTGATATTTGAACCATATATTAGCACGGCCAAAGATCAACCTTTAGTTTCATTGATATTTATTCTACACTTCACTAACCATAATTTATGTGATATCTCTAAACATTTGTATTTTAACCAAATTCAATGACATCATATGATCCATGTAGTATACCTCACATGTAGGCATAAGCTACTGTTGTATTACAAACCGTGATTTCAGCTTCAAATGAAGAAAATAGGTTTCATGGAATTGTTAGTGGCATTGGTTATTTAAATATAAATGTATTTTTTGAACCACAGGTATGATCATCCTCTTTTGATTGAGACAAGGGAGAAAACGGAATGGGTTCTCCCAATTACTGTACATGCTCCCCCACCAAGAGCTCCTGCTTCTGGCACAAGAAGCGAGAAACTTTTCTCTTTGGATCCTATGTGGGTACACAATTGAAGGTAATATGAATCTCTGATATACCTTGAACTAGCTCCATTAACTGTTTATGTTAATCAGTTTGCATATGAAAATATCTTATCAATACATAAGAGTAGCTTAGATTATTATTTGCTTTTCCTATTTTACATTATCTCTTACGATTGGTTAACATATTTTCTTACATCATGATCAGTTTCCCAAAATTAAATAGGATTATGATTAGTGTAAACATAGGTTAATATGCTAAATTTTACTCACCCATAAAGACTTTGTTAATACATTACATAGAATCAAGTCAACATCAATCTCTTGATATTTAGTCTCCATTCTTTCCTTTTCTTCCCTCTCTGTACCTAAAATCCTGCAGTTTCAATAACCAGCTTTAATAATATTGTTCAATACTTGAGTTTCTATTCTCCAATCCATTAAAAACCACCATATTTGGTCTCTTTTTTTAATTTGGTTATCACTTGATCGCCATTATGCTTGATATATACTCAGATTTGTTTTTGATATTGATCTGTTTTCTGCAGTTAAATTAAGCTGAAGCTGAAATATGGTAACCGACCATTGTAGCCTTTTTTATAATACGCCTCAAGCTTCAATTCTTTAAATGTACAAAATTTTCACAAAATAACAGCGAGTGAAATGTCAGAATGATCATTTGTAGCATACCAGAATTCGAGCAATTTGTCGTCATTGGTTTAACTGAAATGTGGCAGAGGTCTTTTTAGTATAGTATTTCTTCTCATTTCATGTTTTTCATATTTGCCTTTGGTGCCAGGTGATTTATGTCCCATAGTTTATGCGGCTAATTGATTTTGTTTTACTTTTTTATAACTCAAAAAGGGTGTTATTAGATTGTATGAATCATTGTTTTGTTGTGGTTACTAAATCATTAATTAGAGATAGAAGGGTATAAGTTGGTGCCTTAGATTTTATGGTTTCAATCTCTTGGACCTCTTGAATGAACAATGTTAAGTTTGCTTTGTACACTTATTTTTATATCTTTTGTATTTGTTTGTGATGTTAATGTTATCAATACTAATCAATTATGTCTAGAGGGTGCACTTTTCTTATAAAATGAGTTTTCTCAACTTGCATTGCATGTTAAAATGAAGGCAATTTCTTCCTGCCTCCAAAGTTTCTTCCTGCACCCCCATAATTATTGAAATTTCGAAAATACCCTTTTGAATTTGTATTCCGAATTTTACTATTTGGAAGTCATTTCCTGGATTCGGAAAAGACTTTTGAATTGCAGAATTCAGAATACAAAGTTGACTTTCGAATTTTATAATTCAAAAAGTAGTTTTTGAATTGTAGAATTTAGAGTTAACTTTGTATTTTGAATTATACATAGAAAATGTTCGTAATACTACTTGTATTGGAATGAAGAAGATGATGGAGGGTGTAGTGACTTAGACTTAAATTTTAATTTTATTAAGGGTAAATATGATTTTTTTATCAAAAGTATGGAGGTGCAGGAAGAAATTGCCTAAATTTACTTATGCTCTTTAAAGAGCAAGTGGGAAAAAAAAAAAAAGAAGATAGGAAAGAATGTAATAAATAAGTAGAAAGGGAGAATGTTGGGATGAAGTGAAAGAAGAAAAAATTTGAGATAATTTTATTATTATTAATAATTTATTATTTATTATTTTGATATATTTATAATTGTTTATTTATTTAATAATAATTAAAAATGTAAATATTAACATAATGTTTGTATATAATATAAATATATGTAAATATTGTAAAATATTTATGACATGTCAAAAATATAATTACTTTGTGATTTTTAATGTATTTTTTTCATACTTTTATGTGGAAATATAATGTTTTTATTTTATTTTTGATGTTTTCCCTTTTCCATTGGCAAATACAAACAGGATTGGAAATATAATGTTTTCTGTTTTCAATTTTTGATTATAAAAATGTTATTTTATTTTTTATCTGTTTTTTTTAAAATTTGTTGAAGAAATATAAAATAAAAATAAAAGTTGTTTTCAATATTTTCTTTACAAATTTTTTAACGCAAGGAGCAAATTAAAAAATAAGGAAAAGTGAGGCATTTTAATTATAAAGTAAAATATAGAAAATGAAAAAAATAAATAAAAAAAATAGTAAGAAATAATCCCTTAATGTAACAGTTTTATTTTATTTACCTGAATAAGTTTGTGAAGCATTAAATAAAAAATAATAAAATTTATTTAAAGAATTTTTTAAAATTTATATCTCAGTTGATATTAAAGGGAAATAACTTGTACTTTCCGTAACAATATATCAAAATTAAAATAAAATGTAATTAAATAATTTCTCATAATTATATAATTTTTACCATAATTAAAGATGTATTAAAATTCATAATAATATAAAAATTATGGATGGTAAATTGAGATTTATAAGTATAAAATTTAATTATAATTTAGAAATTGACTAAAAGACACCTTTAATCATTATGTTTAATAATTTGTGTTTTGATTTTTTTATCTTTAAGGTTCTTGTTTTTATTATTTGCAATGTTATTTAAAATAGTCTTTCTACCAATTTAATACGAACTTAAATATAAACAAAAATTAATTAATTATATACAAATAAGGATGTTAATAAATTTTATTTAATACTTTTTGTGTTTTATAAAATAAATAATTACATTTTCTAAATTTACTTCTTGCATACTTTTGAAACTTTTGAGGGATGGTATTATGTTTAAGCAAAAGAGTACTTTTGTGATAATAATCTTAAACATCATAAAACTAATTGAAGTTCATTTATATTTAAGTTAATTAAAATTACATCTTATTATTGTTATTATAATAAAATTAAATAATATAATATAATATAAATTTTTAAATATTATAAGAGGACTCGTCTCTACACCTTATTCTTATAATATTTTATATTAGTGCTTTCGTGTCAACACATAATTATCTGTCATATAATAACTACAAATTAAAATTAATAAGATAAGCTACCAACAAGTAATATAATCTAATATATAATTTATAAAGAAAAAATATTGATTTAATAAAATTATTCATACATTGTTGTTACCTACATTAAAGACATCAAAGAATCATACAAACTACTATAAAACTATAACATTATATTTTTAGAAAATTGTATTGAAATTAAATATATGAGAATATTGCATGTCATATCTTTGAGCGTATATTATTCTACCATTCTAATTCAAATTAGTAACCCACATATGGTAGGGTAACTCGTTGCACGCCTATGAAATCTCAATGACTCGACACCTTAATAGGTGATAGGAACTTCCATTAAGTTTTCACCACTTATACATTCTTCTATGGTTTAATAAAAAGTATGAATATCTCATCTATACATTTCATAACTCAACACTCATACTATACTTACACCAAGATGTGAACATCCATCTTGTTAGGGAATAACTCACAAACCCACTATAACGTCTACTAACATAAACGAGTAAAAACGATAACAAAAAACCCATAAGAACAATTAAATGGTTAAACAAAAAAATATAACGAAGAAAGCATATAGAGAAATTTGACGTGATTCAATTGAAGTTTTAACTAAATTTAATCCACATCCACAAACAAAAATTCGCTATAACAAAGATTATAACTCAAAGTTTCTTTTAGTGAATTCTTAACTCTAGGTTAGTTACAACAGTTCATACAAGGTCCTGTTCATATAGAAAATAACAGTCAAAACTAACTTATGTATATCACACCTAAACAGTTAGAGAAGACACGTGAACAATGTTTCATTAATGAGCTTAAAACGTCAAACTGGTCAAACTTTCTTATATTAAACGAAGGAAGTACAACTAATGTTGAGTAGACACTTTGACACCATTTGATGCTTTAAAGATAGACAAATGAATTGGTCAAGATAGACAGTCTTGTACCACTAAATTCTCTTAACTATTAGATAATCTACATATTAGACAACCTAGCAACCTTTTAACAAGATTTTACTAAATCAATCTTCACCTTAGTTTAACATAAATTTTCTGAGTGATAAAACACTCATTGCCTGTAGGCACACACATGCTTAATCACTAATCAAGTGGGTTAAATCCAAGCAATGAAAGAACTTACTACCATGCAAAGCTTTCTGATGAGCATATATTTATTCACACTCAATAGCTTTAATCATGGATTATTGTGTTGATTTTGGCTTAATCCCAAGTCCCACATCGGTGGGTTCATTGTTTGGGAAGGAGGTTTGAGGGTTATATATTAACATCTCCTCCTTCACTGTAAAATATCCCAATTTGTAATATCTTCT
>Ga0123342_1003435_pt1 | contig 25417 bp, 16 predicted proteins | sample Turbeawhitnodule_FD_89960 | JGI IMG/M metagenome (GOLD analysis project Ga0123342, IMG submission 89960) | Root nodule microbial communities of legume samples collected from Mexico - Turtle bean Mexico white nodule | ecosystem: Host-associated > Plants > Roots > Nodule | place: Mexico: Nepantla... | reverse complement strand
CTTTGAATCGATAAAAAAAAACTACAAGCAGAAGCGAAACAAACAGACAACAATAAAGAAAAAAAAAAAAAAAAATTCAAAGAGACAAATTCAAAGCGAAAAAAAAAAAATCCCCATGAGCCCTGTGCCCATTAAACACCAAATTCCCAATCATACACTAAAACTCCAGGTGAACTCCCTTGAGAATTAGAGAGTTCATTTTCCATCCAACTAAATGTAATTGAAGAAAAAACATATAAACTCCCCATCCATGAGGGTTTCTACTTTGTCAGCAACATAAACAATCAATTCAACCAACAGTTTCCACCACAACGCAAAAGAAAAACAACATTTTACATCAAAATCCTAAATTAAAATAAACTACACTAACATACATGACCTAATTCCAGTGCTATTTTAGTGTTGCCAGTTTGCAGCTGGACTTAACATGTGCTCAACCCAAACAATGTCATTATCAATTAAATCTTCTTCATACAAAAAAAAGGACCTAATTCCAAATATTAAAAACCAAAACTCCATCTACTTCAAAATTAGGGCAAAAGCTGGTATCACCTGTCCTCAGGTCCATAACCACGGGGGCTGCCCCTCCGAGACCGCTTGTACGGGGGAGGCGAGCGGCGCGACGGCGGCTGGGGAGAGTAGCGGCGGTCGCGGTAGCCGGGGCTGGGGCTGCGGCGGCGCTTGAAGTCCCTGTCGCGGTCGTAGTAATCGCGGCTACGGTTGGGATGGCGGTCTAATTCCCGATCTTCACGGCGGTCCCGGCGGCGCGGCGGAGGAGGATCTTCTTCGGCGGCAGAAGTGGGTGGCGGAGGGGGAGGAGGAGGAGCTGAAGCAGAGGGAGATTGATCGAGAGATTCGGGAGGCATGTTGATGACTTCGGCCATGGCAGAGAGAAGAGGAATCGATTGAGAGTAAAACCTAATCCGAATTGAATGAAGATGTGAATGAGATTGAGGTGAGTGTGTTCTCTGGATTTAACTTTTTACTTCTTCTTGCCTCAACAATCTCAATATGCACTCAATTTGTGGTTCACATACAAATCAAACCATTTAGTAATTAATTAGGGTTTATATTTTTTTTAAAGGTTATTTTTCAGAAATTAAAATATAATAATGTTTGATTAAACAAGAATAAGATAGATTAAGAATATTGTGAAATTTAATCGTATCAAATGTTTAATATATACTCCACAATGAAGAAGTGAAAACACTATTTTTTATAATAGTTATAGAAACATTATAAATATATGAAAATTTTAAAAGATTATTAAAATGTCATATGGCGCTATTGTATTTGAACAAAAGTTATAACACGATTTAAGTATAATTAAATTTTTAATAAAATTATTATAAGTTATTTATTTTAATAATTAAGAGATAAAATTATTTTAATAAAAATCTCTAATAGATATTTGAACATGTAAATAAAATTTTATTAACATTATAAATACTAGCAATAGGAGAAATTCAAATACAAGAACATTTTTTATTTTTATAATTATTATATATGTATATATATTTATTAAAATTAATAATAAATTAAATGTTATAAAATAGATAATTTACCGATTTCTTTTGATGAAATTAAAAAAAATGTTTTATCTCTCAACTCCTTTATCAAATACTCTCTAATTATTTTATTTAAATTTTAATAAAAAATTGTTGTGTAACTATTTTATCTATTTTTACCTCTTATGCAGGATGGGGATGGATAAGTGAAATGAATTCGCATTTCTTGCGCAAGACGAACCAAACCGATCCGCATTTTGCGAGCTAAATGTAAAATAGAGCAACCCGCATTATTACTCCTAATTTTTTTTCCTCATCTCATCCAAATTTAATATTAACAAACAAAGCACTAGGGTGGAAGAAGTAACAAGATTATTAGAAAATTTGAAAAATGTTGAATATGTTTGTAGATTGAACAAGTTGTTAATCTTCTTGATACATCCTAATTAAAGTGTTTTTTTTTCTTCAAAAATACTATAATTTCATTTGATATTTCTTTAAATTGACAAAAAATTATTCTAAGATTGGACAAAACATACATGTCATACTAAAGTCCACATATACAACTGGTCCCATTCTAGAATCAATTTTTTTATTCCCATTTTAGGAAATACCAAATGGAATTGCAGCATTTGGAGAGAAAAACCAATTAAAGTCCTTTGGAATGTCTGAACCAGAAAGTTTTTAACCTAGATAATTATTTTGACTTTGATATTAGTTTTAGTCTAATAATCAATTCCAGAAAGAGAGAAGACATAAAAAAACAAAGACAAGAAGATAGATTTTTAAAACTACAAAAACTGAATTTAGTTTCAATAAAGGAACTATTCTATTCATAAAATTAACCAGTTACATATGCCAGAAACAGATTCTGCTTTTCTTGATCTTGAACAGCTGTTCTAAGGAGCTGTGCTAGATCGATTCGGCAGTAATCACAGCTCCTAAACAATGCCTCCATTTCAAGGACCTATGCTAAATCAGAAAAAGAAAAAAAAGGTTAAACAAATGTAGTAAAATTAAACAAAACCCCATTTTTTTGTTAAGTCAAGAAAAACTAATAATGTGGGGATCATGGTCACACTTTTTTCAAGCAATCAATGAACTCTATTGTCATTTCACTGCAAAGCTGCTTATAAGCCAATTCCCCTCCATTTAGCCATGTAGTCAGAAAAACCCCTGACTAGTTAGACATTGAAACAAAGTGTAAAATTCCAGTGCAATTAGCCTCAGTAAACACTATAATGACAAACTCTAACTATTAAACTTGTCATGGAAAACTAACATTGTCAATTTATCAAAACTCATTCTAGCTACCAAATCTATGAAGCATGAAGCACAGACACTGATATGAACACTGATACGACATGGGGACACAAATCTATATATTATAAAATTATGAATCATATAAATTGACAATAAAGATTTATATGCACAAGTATGTTTCAATTTTTTTAGTAGCAGAAAGATGTTTTTCATAACTGGTTCAAAATGATTTATTCCTTATTTTTATAATTATAATAAAAATTTATATAATAAGTTTTAGTTTTTAGAAAATTAATGTATCACTCATTTTAAAAATTGTGTTAGAACTGTGTTAGAATTGTTAGAAATCCAACAAATATTTTTTTAATTAGACACTTCATTAATACGTGTCGTACGAGTGTCGGTGTCCGATACGGACACACCATTTAAGAGACGTGTCCGTGCCGGGTAACCAAATTTAAAGCAGTTATTATAAAATTCAACAAACTTATCAGACATGTCAATCTCTAATATGATGAGTGTGTAAACTACTACATCTAAATTAGATTTATAACTTTTAAAGTAATTATTACTACAATAGTTAACAAATGGCAATCCTTCCATACATGTTTACACTATGATTGGAAGACACATTCTACTTCAGTCATAAAAAAACAAATTAAATGAAAAAAAAAAACTCTAAGGTGCATTTACTTATACTTCTATTTTCCTTTTTTATTTCTACTTCCACTTTTTAGTTTCAAAATTATCACCTTATTTTGATATATTTTCCATTTTCAAAGATTTGTGCAGGAATGTGAAAGAAACATTTTATTGTTTTCTCTGTTTTCTGTACAAATCTCTGAGAACAGGTGATGGGTGTGTAATTCAAAAGAGAAAATGAAAATGGAAACAGGAAATAATACTTATATTATTTCTGGACTTCAAATACATAGTATGGAACCCTTTTCTATCAGCAAATAAACAAATACATAAAATAAAACGATTTTCCCTATAGCTCAAATTATGAACCCTAAAATATCACTATAAGTTACTTCCACAGATCCATGGATTCAAATAACTCTAAGAAAAAACTGATATGACATTTAATTTTGACGGAAACCAAAAAGCTCTGTAAGTAATTAATTAACCTTTTGAGCTTGGAATATGCTTCGGCCCTACGTTGTTGAATTGTGAGGAAATCGTAAAGCACAATTTGGGTGGGTGGATCAACCCCCATCATCTCCTTTATTGAAACTTTCTTCTTGAATCCAAATCTTCTTCCTGATATACAACAATTATTACTGATATAATCACAAAAGTAAAAAAGTTATGACTAACCGACTTAAAGAAAATTTCTTCTATAAACAGTTAACCCAGAACCAATTAATTATTATAAATTTTGGCAGGAATTCTTGTTACAAGGTTCTGGATGATTGTAAAAATAAAGGATGAAACTATATAATTCAACGGGGAAAATACTTCAGAGAACCATGTCAAAATACAACAGATATAATCAATTGATTTGAGTCCCAAGTTTCAAATAATCGATCACTAAGTAATTGACACTATCACACTTACATAAGTATTAAATCAGTACTCAAGTAGACCATCATATATTTTTTGTTTCTTTCACTAGTTTAAGACAAGAATGCATTACTCTTCTACTGAGCCCTCCTGCCCATAATTAGGTGAACCGACTCTAATGCTCCACTATTAGAAACCCTTGATCAAGGTATCATCATGATCATGTAGAAGATTTTCTACTCCCTGATCATTAGTCAAATAATTAGTATTTTGCAAATCATCTGAGCTAGTGGATGAGACAGGTCCGCTTGATCGAATGTGGATTCTTCCAGCAATATTGATCCAGCTACAGGCAGGAATTTTAACCAAACCCAAGTCCCTCATTTTTGCTCTAATAATTGATAAGCTATCTACCATACCAAGAGATTGATAGATACCACTCAAAGCTATGTAGTTGCTAGCATTATTTGGTTCTAATTGGAATAGTCGATGAGCTGCAATTTCTCCAACTTCAACATTTTTATGCATTACACAACCAGCAAGAAGGGCACCCCACATGCTTCCTGTTTCTGATGATTTAACACTTTGTAACAACTCAAGTGCTTCAAAAAGATACCCACAGCGGCTCAGAAGATCCACCATACAAGCATAATGCTCAACAGTAGGCTCAAATCCATAATCTGAACAAATTGAACTGAAAATGTGCTTGCCTTGATCTATCAGACCTGAACGGCTACAACTGGTCAAGATTGCTGTGAGGGTGACAGGGTTTGGCCTAAAACCTTCATCTACCATTTTCTTAAATAGCAAAAGAGATTCCTCCCCCTTTCCATGTGCCCCATAACAAGAGATCATGGTGGTCCACGTGACTAAATTCAGGAAGTGCATTGTCCTAAAAACCTTTTCTGAATCTTTCAAGCATCCACACTTGCCATACACATCAATCAATGCATTCCCGATGGCAGCATCCACATCAAAACCAAAGCTTCTCACTACATGCCCATGGACTTCTCTCACCTTCAACAAGTCTCCTTCCTTTCCACATGCATTCAAAACGCTAGGAAGAGTCATGAAATCCACCCTCATCCCACCCAAGCTTAGCATCTCCCTAAAACAATGCATTGCATTTGAACACAAACCGGCCCTTCCAAACCCCAAGATCATCAAATTCCACGTCACAGAATCCGTACATAACATGTTGGAAAACACACAACAAGCCTGAGACACAGCCCCATACTTAACATAAAACTCAAGTACAGAATTTGCCACAACAACATATCCTTCATACCCAAGCCTTATAACCAAACCATGACACGTACTACCAATGGAAGCATCATCCACTCCTACAGAAGCCTTGAACAATGGGGGCAGGGTATAGTGATCCGGCCTAAGGCCACAGAACTTGAACTCACGAAAAACCACCAAGGCATCGGCATACATGCAATTCTGGGCATAGGAGGCAATCATGACATTCCATGAGTACATGTTCTTTCTGTCGAGCATTTTATCAAACACCTTGCGAGCTTCATGGAGAAGGCCCAGTTTAGAGTACAGCAACAAGAGGTCAGTTTGGATAATGCTGTTGGGAAGCAAACCTTGGATGAAGCTTTGTGCATGGCATTGCAAAGCTGCAGAATGTGCTGTGCAACTTCGAAGCAGGAATGACAATGCTTTCCTGGTTTCCAATAAGGTTCAATTCGAGGTTTAAATGATTGAATTATAGAAATCATATCAAAATAATAATCCAATATTATTATCAAGAGTACCCTATAGTCAAAGGTCAGTTTGGGCTAGTTTTCCTTCTTAATAATATGGCTAGTTTTTTCAGTTTCTTTTATGAAAACATGAAAAAAAAGAAAACACTAGTACAAAATTTATGTTCAAGGTAACTCGTCGAGACAAACGCAAAGGTTGTTTCACAAAGCAAAGGAAGAAGAATAAATTAATAGTGACACTAAAAGCTTTGGTACCATTTAATAAGAAGAAAAAATAGTTTAATTTTCCATCAAGTATGAATTTTAACTTGTAAGAAATCACATTAAATCTAACTTCTAAAGTAATTGTTAGGAAAACGGAATTATCTTGTCATACATAACAATCTAACTGAGAGGAAGGTGTAGCTGGGAAGCAAGCACAACTGCTGTCTGCATAATTGCTGCTATGGTGTGGTTAAGGTGCTGATAAGAGGTAGTCCAGCTGCTAGGCAACTGTGGTGCTTCTTAAACTTGGTTTAGGCCTTTCTCAATTTCTAAATTGAATAGCCTGCTTCATCTCCCTGGTTGAGTTTATGTACCTGTTCGGAGCTGATTCAGTAGTCAAATATTAAACTCATAAGAACAAATACTACACTTAATCTTAGCCAAAAGAGCAAGAAAGGTATGCTATAAAACTAATTGAGTTCAAACACATTATAATATTTCCAAAGGTCTTTTTACTTGGATATGTTACTATCACCTACCATGCTGATTCTTCTCCTAAAGCCTTGCTAACCATCACCAATGGTTAGAACTTATAGACCTGGTTACTGCATGGAATGGGATTACTAAGGTTTTACTAAGTTAGCAATAAGATGGTAGTGTTTTTTTTTTTCAGCAAATAAGACACTCAATTATACGTTACAAGTAGTACCATAGTATCAAACAAAGAAAAGAGCAGTAGCAAAACATCACCTACCTACGTCTAAGGATGACCATATCATATAAGGATGCTAAATTGCAACAACAGGACATAAACAACTTAAGGCAGTATTGACAACAATCCCAAAAATCATATTCCAACCAAGACATAAACACATAATTTAGTTGTGCTTTAAGCCCAAATCCCCCTCACATGACAGTACACCATAACAATGCAAGCACCCCTCCAACAGTTGCAAATTCATGATTAACTCTCCCTGCCATTTCCACATTGTGGGTATATGAGTCTGGTACCAAAAATGTCTGACTAGTTGTACTTTTTCGAACTCTGATGATATCTGACAATAAATGCAGCAACATCTCTGAAACATTTGCATTGCATATCCAACTTTCCTGCCACTTTCACTACATCAATATGGATCTGTTACTTAATTTTTGCCACATGTTTTGCTCAGATACTTGTTTTCCTCCCTTCGAAAGCAACCACACGCCTCTTACTCACATTCCTCAGACAACTACATATAACTGGATTCCAAACCACAGATTGCTACCAGTCCAGTTACTCACTTGCAAACACCCCTCTTTATAACCCCACTTGACTACTTCAAAAAACTAATAGCTCCATTGATAGTCCCTCAAGACAACTACCTTACTCTGCACTTGCCCCTATTGGGCACCTATTCAAGAGAACTAATTACTTCACACAGAGAACAAGATCAAATTTTTAAAGATAACCTCTCAAACCAGCCCTTTTGCTTCCTTCCCACAGGCACCTATTCTAGAATATCAAACACTTCAAGCAATAGAATAGGGTAAATTCACAAACTAGAATATGTAAAATTCACCAAAACATTAAAGAAAGGGATTGAGGGTAATGCAGAGGTGGTCACATGCAAAGTAGAAACCTTTGCAGAAACCCAACAACCAAAATATGCAAGACATTAATGGAGGAACAGAGGGAAAACGGTTACCTAGAAGTGCTGGAGAAAATTTGAGAGATTGAGGAGAAAGGGATTTCGAATTGAGCAAGAAAGTGATTTGGAAAGGTTCACAGCAAAAATCATAATACCATTCAAATTGTTTTATATTTAAAATTATTATTTCTAATAATCACATAAAAATTCATATATAAAATTATTTCTTGTAATTAAAAACTAAATATCTTTATACTAACAATTAATCAAAAATCGAAACACTGTTTGTATTTCTGAAGCAATTCCTTTGTCAAAATCTGTATTTTTGTATTTACTAAATTAAAATTGACAATTCAAAATATAACCAAAAAGGTTTGTTTCAAATATTTATGCTTAAGTTAAATATATAATTGTTAGTTAATTAATTATGCCAATATTGATATAAAATGGTAGTTTAATGTTAAACTTATGATTTTTAATACTTCTTTTCGTGAAAACTAAAGTTACATATAATTTTTAAAAAGTGTTGAATAAAATATTTAAGACTTTTTTTCGTGACGTAGCTATATTTTCTAATAGATAATATTTAATGAAGGGAAAACAAGACAAAAATGTTTATATTGGTGAATTCATTATTTTTGAATTAGATTAGATCTAATTTTTTAAAAAAAATATTAAAATGTTTTACTGATAAAATATTTTATTATAACGAGAAGGTTACATGTGAAGTATTGGTTTGTTCTAAATATGATCATTTTGTGCTTACTTCTTTTATCCTTGGTTACATATTTATTGAGTATTTCTTTATAAATTTTAAAATTATACATCACTTATTAAAACTTACATGACAAATTTCTCACATTTACTTGATCCCAAACTAAAAACAACTTTTATAAAGATTAAAAATAAAAAAGTTTTAATTAAAAATTAAAAAATAAATATATTTAATTTTTTCTTATTATTTTAAACTACTTAGGAAATTTAGTTCCATTAAAAAAAATGAATGGTTAAAAATAAGTAAACCAAAAAGACTGAAGACAATGAAACAAGTCAAAGTAGTAAAAACAAAGGGTTTGTTAGGCTGTCATAAATTAATCATCACATGCATTCTGCTGATAAATAAAATTTAATTTTTCTATTTAGATAATAGTACTTGTTTTTGAAAATTCCAATATATTGGTATGAAGTAAAAAAAAATATTGTTAAAGGTAACTTAATTATTAATATAGTGTTCCGATATAAAAGTAATTGTTAATTATTGAGTATACTAAACCTACAAATTTTATAAAATTTAAAATTATTAGAACTTCATTAAATTAATTTAGTATAACATATAACATTCTTATTAAAAATGTAAGAAAATGCAAAAAACAAGAGTATATTTAATATTAGAGTTTTTATATATAAAAATTAAAATTATTAATAAAAAATTAGAACAATTTGACACTTAAATAAATTATTATTTATTATAATATAATATTTTATTTTATTTTAAAAAATAGTTGTAAGTAATTATTTTTATTATTGACAGTCTGAAACAAAATTTATTGAAAAATTATGTTGTGAACTAAAACAAAAATTTGGTACAATTAAGATTAAAAAAATTACAAAACAAAAAATTCTCCTTAATAATTAGGAAGCAGCCTTGTTCTTGTCGTTTCTGAAAGCATTAATCTAAAATACAATTAATCCAAATTATTAAAAAATTAAGTAACAATTCTAATTTGATTGTGACAAGCAGGCTGCTGCAAATAAAATAATAATAATTGTTATTATCATTATTACTGTCACTATGTGTCTCTTCCTATCTCTTTTTCTTTATAAAAAAATGCTACTTTTGACTTTTTAACTCTTCTAATAATGTAATAAATCAATTAGTTTCTTATTTTTATATACCAGGGTTGCAGTGAATTAAGTCTTGAAAACTTAATTTATTTTTTTGATGAAACATTATTTTGATTATTAGTTTATTCTAATAAATCTTATCCATGTTTATAACACTTAAAAGTGATATATTTATTAAAAATACGATTATGTTTTAGCAAATTTATTTCGATAAATAATATGTATGCTATTTTCTTGTATATATAAAAAAATATTAATCTATATTAATTCAGAGCAGAATAGTAAAATTTATATTTATTTATTATTATTATTATGGATTATTAAAAAACAAATAAAAAATCCTTAATATATAGATATATTTATACTGAGTTCTTATCATGGAAAATTTGGTATCAATAAAGTATAAATAATTTCTTTTTTATTATGAGCAAACTCATAAACTTTTCTGATTTGTATATGTTTTTTCAACTTTTATACAAATTCATATTTAAAATTTTAATAATCTATATCTTAATAATAAAAATATGAGGAAAGGTTAATTAATAGGATTCTGAATGTAAAGTATAAAATAAGCTTACGTCAAAGGCTCTTTTTCAGTCAAATTGTGACACCCCTAAACAATGAATAATAATATTAATAATAATAAAAAATACTTTTAGTTGACTTTCTAGAACATCATTCACCAAAAAATAATAACATTTATGCCAAAATTGAACATATTTAAATTGGTAATTGACCCTTTATACATATCTCTTCATTCTTCTTTCTCAATACTTTTTCTACCATTTCCATAGATAAACACAATGCAATTATATTATTATTAATTATTAATTATTAATTATTAATTATTAATTAGTACAAGTCAAAGATACCAAAGAAACGTTTATTAATTATCTTCAATTTCTCTCTCTCTTCCTCTTTCTCCAAAGAATTACTTTTCAATTATGTGTTCTTTAAAACTTTAAAACAACATCAATTCTTTCAAGCAAATTTTTAATTGATACCTAATAAATATTAATCATGCATGAAAGACTATTTCATCTTCCATAAGTTTTATAATTCTAAAAATATTTTTTTAAAAATTAAATTTTGAAAGTTTAGTTAGGAAAGTGTGTTTTTTTTTTTTATATTTTGGATTGTGTAATCTCATATAATTAATTAATATATTTGTGTACTATTTCAATTACGTAATTCAGAAATATTTTTAATAAATATTTCAGATTATTTAAACCATAAACTAATTTAGAATTTAGAATTCTTATCAAATTGGTAAAATTTGGAAGTAATTTTTAAAAAAAAATACATTCTAAATTACATAATCTAAAAACTTTTTATAAATTTTGAAAAAATACATTTCAAATTTCATAATTCGAAATTCAAGAATATATCTGAAATATGTAATCCAGAAATATTTTTTTTTAAAGAACAAAAATTTATTTTCACATATAAATTATGTAATTTTCCATAGATTTTTTATTAAGCTCATTAATAAATTGTTTCTAGATATAACAGAGAGAAAAGGTGGTGTGAATGAGACTACAATAGCTATTTAGTCTTTCTACTAATGCAAAGAAATTAATTAACTTTCTTAATTAACTTTCTTAATTAACTCTAATCATCTACTTTAGAAGTAACAGAATGTAATTAACAAAGGTTATTATTACGTGTTTCTAGAGGAACATGCTGTCGCCACCCATTACGACTTATTCTTCAAAATTATTTTTTGGTCGCAATTTTCTTTCAAAGAATCAAAGTTTCTTCTTCTTCATCTTCCTCTACAATGCCTTTGACCTTAAACCTCTCCCTCCCCAACACCCTCTTTCTTATATACCCTTTTCTCTCTTTTCAACCACCCTTCTCAAACTGTGTTCATGTTCAACTGCTGCATATAAACATACACATATATTTTATATACATAGTTGTTGCACAACCACAACATTATTAGTTAGTTAGTTCCTTAAATTTTCCAACGTTGTTGCAGTTTTGTTGTTTCTCCAAGCCTTCACATGTTTTCATTGTCGCTGACTCATGAATCATGGGTTCTAAGAGACCACCTGTGATCACGACACCATCAACAACAACAACAGATAACTACCAACAACACCACCCTCCCTCTGTTGATATTTCTGAACTTCCAACATCAAATTCAAGTTCCAGCAACGTGTTCCACCCTTTTGAGAACACTCTTGTCAACTCATCATCACGCAGAAGTTCCATGTCCAATCGCTCTTCTGGGAGCAAGAGCAACAACTCTATCCATGAAGTGAGTTTGAGCCGTTCAGTGTCCAAATCTATACCCGTTAGGTATGGCTCGAAGGGTGCAGATTCTGAAGGACTAAGCTTGTCTCAGAAGGAACTCAGAGATGAGGATGCGAGGTTAGTGTACATAAACGACCCTTTGAAAACGAATGAGAGCTTTGTGTTTTCTGGAAACTCTATCCGCACAAGCAAATACTCCCTCCTCAGTTTCATTCCCAGGAACCTTTTTGAACAGTTCCACAGGATTGCTTACGTGTACTTTCTCATAATTGCCATTCTCAATCAGCTTCCTCAGCTTGCAGTTTTCGGAAGAGCTGTTTCTATCTTGCCCCTGTCCTTTGTTCTGTTTGTAACAGCTGTGAAGGATGCGTATGAGGATTGGAGAAGGCACGGGAGTGATAAAGTTGAGAACAATAGGTTGGTATCAGTTTTGGTTGATGGGAACTTTGTGGAGAAGAGGTGGAGGGATGTAAGAGTTGGTGAGGTGATTAGGATCAAGGCAAATGAACCCATCCCTTGTGATATTGTGTTGCTCTCGACTAGTGATCCAACTGGGGTTGCATATGTTCAGACTATTAATCTAGATGGTGAGTCCAATTTGAAGACAAGGTATGCAAAGCAAGAGACTCATGGTAAGGAGGGGTTAGGTGGGGTGATTAAGTGTGAGAAACCCAATAGGAACATATATGGATTTCTGGCTAACATGGAAGTTGATGGCAAGAAGTTGTCACTTGGATCCTCCAACATTGTGCTTCGTGGATGTGAACTCAAGAATACTAAATGGGCCATTGGTGTTGCTGCGTATTGTGGAAGTGAGACCAAGGCTATGCTGAATAGCTCAGGAGCTCCTTCTAAGAGGAGCAGATTGGAGACACGCATGAATTTTGAGATCATTTGGCTCTCTTTCTTCCTCGTGGTATTGTGCACAATCACCTCAGTTTGTGCTGCTGTGTGGTTGAAGCGCCACAAGGATGAGTTGGATATATTGCCATATTATAGGAAACTAGACTTTTCAGAAGAGGGGAAAGTGGAAAGCTACGAGTACTATGGATGGGGGTTGGAAATTCTCTTCACATTTCTCATGTCAGTTATAGTTTTTCAGGTCATGATTCCCATTTCCTTGTACATTTCCATGGAGCTTGTGAGGGTTGGTCAGGCCTTCTTCATGATCCGAGACAATGGAATGTATGATGAGGAAACAAAGTCAAGGTTTCAGTGCAGGGCTTTGAACATTAATGAAGATTTGGGGCAGATTAAGTATGTTTTCTCGGACAAAACGGGCACACTAACTCAGAACAAGATGGAGTTTCAATGTGCAAGCATCTGGGGGGTTGATTACAGTTCTACAGAGAACAGCATGGAGGGTGATCGAGTTGAACATTCTGTGGAAGGTGAGATTTATTCTAGTACACACTTTTTTAGCATTGCCTTTAATGCATCATGGTTTTGCATACTGGTGAAATAGCTAGTAATACAAAATGTTTTTTGTGTGTTATTATGCGTTCAGTGGATGGAAAGGTCTTCAGACCAAAGATGAAGGTGAAAGTTAATCCAGAGCTTTTGCAGCTAGCAAGAAGTGGATTTCTCAATTTGGAGGGAAAACGGATTCATGATTTCTTTGTAGCACTGGCAACCTGCAACACTATTGTACCTCTTGTTGTTGACTCGCCTGACCCTGATGTCAAACTGATAGATTACCAAGGAGAATCACCAGATGAACAAGCATTAGCTTATGCTGCTGCAGCCTATGGTTTTATGCTAATAGAACGAACCTCCGGCCATATAGTCATCGATATTCATGGACAAAGACAAAAGTAAGTTGAATTTTTTTTTTACAAATTTCTCTCTCTCTTTCTCCACAAATGATTACTGACAAACTTCATATTTTTTACAATGGAAATGATGAAACAATTTGTAGTTCATTCATAGTTCTATATTGGTGTTGTTTAAGCAGATAGGAAATCATGTCTAAATATTTTTGTTTGATTTTCATGTCTGTTTTAGTTGTTAAGAAGTCTTGATTGGAGAGTGTGCTGCATGCAGTTTATGTTCTGTCTTTGCAGTATTTATATTATGATACAGGAAAACACATAAAAATTCTACTTATCTTTTTATTTTGGTGACTTTAAGTTTACTTATCATGATGGTTAGGTAATAAACATGAGACGAAACCCTCTTTAATCTGATTACCCTTTTTCTTTTTCTGATGAATCTTCCTATTATGAGCATTGCAGGTTCAATGTCTTGGGTATGCATGAGTTTGATAGTGACAGAAAGAGGATGTCAGTTATATTGGGGTACCCTGACAATTCTGTGAAAGTGTTTGTCAAAGGAGCAGACACATCCATGCTTAATGTGATAGACAAGTCCTTTAGCATGGACATAGTTAGAGACACGGAAGCACATCTTCACTCTTACTCTTCCATAGGTTTGAGGACACTTGTTATTGGGATGAGAGACTTGAATGCTTCAGAATTTGAGCAATGGCATACATCCTTCGAGATGGCAAGCACTGCTGTGTTTGGCAGGGCAGCGATGCTCCGCAAGGTTTCTAGCATTGTAGAGAACAGTCTCATCATATTAGGAGCATCTGCCATTGAAGATAAACTGCAACAAGGTGTACCTGAATCCATTGAGTCTCTAAGGATTGCTGGGATTAAAGTGTGGGTTCTGACTGGAGACAAACAAGAAACTGCCATATCCATTGGCTACTCCTCAAAGCTCCTAACAAGCAAAATGAATCAGATTATAATCAACAGAAACAACAGAGAAGCATGCAGAAAAAGTTTGCAAGATGCCCTTGTCATGTCTACAAAGCTCATGTCTACATCTGGGGTTGCCAACAATGCTGGAGGCAGTTCAGAGGCTACTCAAATAGCCTTGATAATTGATGGTACCAGCCTTGTGCATATTCTTGACAGTGAACTTGAAGAACAGGTTAGTTTAGTCCCATTCAATCTTGGATGATGTTTTCAATCTACTTTACTTCATGCTGATTTTGTCTACTTCTGTTTATTCAGCTATTTCAACTTGCAAGTAGATGTTCTGTTGTTCTATGTTGCCGAGTTGCTCCACTGCAAAAGGCTGGCATTGTTGCCCTTGTGAAGAAGAGGACATCAGACTTGACTCTAGCCATTGGAGATGGTAATTCATTTGTTAGAACTTGTCATTCCCCTTTTTAAAGTTTGATAACGTTAGAAAACATTTAGTGGTATTTTACCAGTTTGATTTTTATTGAGTTGTGTAATAAATTCATTATGCATGTGTTACATTGCAGGTGCTAATGATGTCTCAATGATCCAAATGGCTGATGTTGGAGTTGGCATCAGTGGACAAGAGGGTCGGCAAGCTGTAATGGCATCTGATTTTGCAATGGGGCAGTTTAAGTTTTTGGTTCCTCTCTTATTGATACATGGGCACTGGAATTACCAACGGCTTGGTTACATGATACTATACAATTTTTACAGAAATGCTGTCCTTGTTCTGGTCTTATTTTGGTAAGTTATAATTCAATAATGTGTATAAATATGTGTGTAACTGGTTTGATCATACTCATACAACTCCATATTATCCCACCAACTTCACCTTCAAAAGTTGTTATTGGGTGATGGTGCTTTGAACCCTGTATTCATTCAAATATGAACCAACACTGTAATTGGAAAAGAGAGAAGAACATGGTTTCTATGTTGACTTTTGTCTTCTTCAATTTTCTCCTAAAGTATGATAACAATTGAATTTTTGTCCTTTTGGCTGGTAGAAGTATTCCTCCAGATTTGAACATGTTAGTAAATTTGTTATGTGTGTTTGTAGGTATGTGCTCTACACTGCCTTCACTTTGACAACTGCTATAAATGAATGGAGCACGACCTTATACTCAATAATCTACAGTTCATTGCCAACTATAGTTGTTGCTATTCTAGACAAGGATCTCGGTAAAAGGACTCTCCTAAAGTACCCTCAACTTTATGGGGCAGGACAGAGACATGAGGCCTACAACAAGAAATTGTTTGCCTTGACAATGTTAGATACTTTGTGGCAAAGCATGGTCATCTTCTGGGCACCCCTCTTTGCATATTGGAGTAGCACAGTTGATGTGGCTAGCATTGGAGACCTTTGGACTTTTGGGGTTGTAATTTTGGTGAATTTGCACTTGGCCATGGACGTTGTAAGGTGGTATTGGGTGACCCATGTTGCCATTTGGGGTTCTATTGCAGCAACTTTCATTAGTGTCATGATCATTGATGCTTTCCCCAATCTTCCTGGCTACTGGTATGCATTATCTTTTGCTTCCTTTCTTAATTTTATACCATAAAACTAATATCCTGGCATTCATAGAAAGGTTATCCATATTTTTCTGTTTGGAACACTTCAGATGCAACTATTATGCTTGTTCTGCAATTTTGCTTAATATATTATTAATAACTGTTGTTCTTCCTAGATTTGCCTGCATACCTTCCCAAGGAATATACATATATTTTCCACCAACGTCTAGTGCTAAACATAATAAGATAGATATTGCATTCTAATTGTTAGTCCTGTGAGTGGAAACAACAATTCATGCTTCTAAATCATTTACTCACAGCATATTTATGTCTTAGTCTTCCTGACTAAACATGCTTGATATTTATTTTGCTTTTTAAACTTCAGAATTTGATAAAGACCAAAGAAAGTGTTAGGATTCCAAGTATGAGGTTTTCCTCGAATGTGACTCAAGAGTAATATATAAGAAAAAAATCCATATACTCATTGTCTTAAGATTTTGGGTTGGAAGTGACTTTTTTTATATGAAATGTTTATAATTAGTGATTATTAGGATTTCAAGTTTGTTTTACATTGAGTAAGAATGAGAAAGCTTGATGAGAAACCATTTTAACATATCTTTATCTAAATGCAAAGCTTTGTATTTGGTTTCTAAATGACAATTGATCCATGTAACCGACCTCAACTAATGGGACAAACTAATCATGGAGAAAACCATGTCCAGTTCATAAGATATTCCATGTTGCCACCATGTGCATGTTAGATTTGAAAACCTTTGCAATCCTACATTGTTTCAGCTTCTGTATGCAGAGACTAACCCTTGCATCTCCTTAACTATGCAGGGCCTTCTTTAATGTTGCAGGAACTGGATTGTTCTGGTTATTGTTGCTTGGAATCATAATAGCAGCATTGCTTCCACGTTTGGTTGTAAAATTTGTGTATCAGTATTATTTTCCCAATGATATTCAGATTTGTAGAGAAGCTGAAAGGATTGAGTATGAGAGAGTTGTTGTTGAAAGGGAATCCATAGAGATGCTTCCTATCTCAAACATTCCAACAAGATAAGAGAAGTGATCTTCTGTTTTTTTTCTTTAAATTTTTTTGTAAAGCTGCATATTCTTTAGTCTACTTTAGAGTATTTCTGTCTGTTGCCGGATTTGATTGGTTGCTATCCGTCCTAAGGACAGAGGTTTTGTTATCACTTCAGAGGTTTGTGGAATCTTCATTCTTTTGTATCATAAAATTTAGCATGTTGTAAATTAACATTGAATAAAGCAGAAAAGGAAATAGTTTACATGTTGCCTGTATTTGCATGAAAGGTTGAATTCCTTACCTGCTTGATGATGTTGAATTTATCCCTCCCTCAGTTTATTTTCTGTTTTGGTTCAAATTGGAAAATCACAAAGAGTAATTAGAGTATTGAATTTGGATCATGTTGTTTATTGTTTGTTTGATGAAGAAAAAGTGGTATATCAAACACCATTTGATCTTCCAGTCAACAATCTGAAATTTCACTTTATTATCTGTCAATTTTTTTTCTTCTTTATATCACAATCTATGCAAGTCTTGTAGTATGAATACACTTTGACTAGAAAATCTATGCAAGTCTTATAGTATGAATACACTTTGACTAGAAAAAAAAATCAGACAGAAAAAGAAAGAAGTAACATTGAATGCCTTCCTAAACCCTAATCAGATGGTGGGGCGCGAAAGAACGATGCCAAAGATTCCTCGATATCGTAACGGTGTTGATTTAAAGCCCGAGTCCTACCTAATTACTTGTATTTGGAGAGAGAAAGTGTCCTTACACTTGTATAGAAAGTCTCTCCAAATTACAAGTTAATTGGGTAGATCTACTAATCATGAGATTAATTACTGTCTCATATGAAATGTTCATGGCTCACTGGTACCGAATCATTCGCCATTTTTCCACACAAAAAAATCTGACAAAAAGCTTACTATTTTAACATATCTAAATGCAATGCTTTGTATTTGGTTTTTAAATGACAATTGATCCATGTAACCGACCTCAACTAATGGGACAAACTAATCATGGAGAAAACCATGTCCAGTTCATAAGACATTCCATGTTGCCATGTGCATGTTAGATTTGAAAATATAAGAAAATTGTATGCAAGAAGATGGTAAGAAGAAAGAAAAAGTTTTTTATTATCTGACATGTATAGTAAATATATACTAGACTTTCTCATTTCAAATACAAGGTAATTAGTTAGGAATCCACTAATTACGTATAATAATTACATATAATTTGATAATTATTATTTCCTTAATAGAAAACCTTTGCAATCCTACATTGTTTCAGCTTCTGTATGCAGAGACTAACTCTTGCATCTCCTTAACTATGCATAGATTGAATTGTTGAATAATAATACTATTTCTAGCTATATAAGAGCAGGGAGCAGAGCACAGGGGCTACTCTTCATTTCCATGGGCAATTATTCGTCTAACCGTCTTTGAGTCATCGTTTTCATCGCCAACGTCGGGGTCTCCTTCTCCAACGTCGGAGTCTTCGTCCCTCCCAAGTCCATTGAGATAGCCATATTTGATCACTCTCCAAGGGGGCCCATAGATCCAATCCCACAGGTTCCACTTCCCATACCTAGCGTACCTCCATTGTTATCAACCTCGTTTGGGACGCGTCTACGTCAGAAATTCCAGACTTGGGCTTCAAATCAACCCCAGTATGATATCCAAGAATCTTTGACATTTCGCGTCCACCATCCGATTAGGTTCAGCAAGCCATTCAATGTTAATTCTTTCTTTTCTATATAATTTTTTTTAGTTAAAGTGTATTCATAATACAAGAATTGTTATAGATTTTTTAGTAAAAGTGTATTCATACTACAAGCTTTACAAAAAAAATTTAAAAAAAAAAACAGAAGATCACTCCTCTTATAGTAGGATTGCAAAGATTTTCTATTAAGGAAATAATAATTATTAAATTATACGCAATTATTGTATTGTACGCAATTATATATAAGAGCAGGGAGCTACTCTTCATTTCCATGGGCAACTATTCGTTTTCCCGCCGCTCTGAGTCTTCGCCTTCATTGCATACAATTCAATGATTAACAATAAAAATATAACTAGGTTCAAACATTATAATGCAAATAATGCAAAAAACGTGAGTAGACATATATCTCGTTAGAAATTAGCCAAATGTAACACAATATTTAAGGGTGTTGTAAATGAGGATCGTCTCAACACATTAAAAAATATTTCATTTCATCATCGTTGTGTGTTTCTTGTATCTTGTAGTATGCTATATCCAAATTCCATACACATCGTTGTGTCTTTCTTGTATCTTGTAGTATGTTATCCAAATTCCATAGCTGCACATCATTGTCGTTGTGTATTTCTTGTATCTGGTAGTATGCTATCCAAATCCCATAACTGCACAAAAGGATAATCGAGGATATTCAGACTACTAATTTCTTCATTAAAATGTAATGAAGGCCGAGTAAATACTACCAAATCTCATAGCTACACAAAAGGATAATCGAGGATGTTCATATTACTAATTTCTTCATTAAAATGTAATGAAATCTCAGTAAACAAAGGACAACCTAGTATAAACATGAAAGAAGAGAAAAAAGTTCTAGTAAATATTAAGGAATTAGAATAAACAAGTACCTTTAACATTTCATCGGGTGTGATGCTTCTACGACTTAACTACAATTTAAGTCGAAGATGTTCATATTACTAATTTGTTGTTGAAAACGACTTAACTACGACTTTCATTTTAAAAAATGTTTATTAAAATGAATGTGCTTCTCATTTTTTATATATAATAGACATTTACTAACAAAAAATCGACGAGAAACAAATGAGAAGAATGCACCAGTAGACAAATCAATGCAATGAATTCCAACTAAACGTCACCAAATTTAGAAGAAGAAAAAAATTAAACTAATGGATTTGCTTCGATGGAATGGGTTAATATCAAACATCATAAACTAAAGTCTTGAATTGAGAGAAATGTGTGCATTTAATGTTTGATTATATCATTTGAAAAAACACACATATAGCAAATTACATTCTTGAATTTTTAACTAATCGTATAGAATTATCAACGTATCATAATTGTACAACGATGTTTGGAAAACAACTGAACATGTTGTTAATGGTTTCTGCACAAAGTAGTGTTCTGTTTTTATGGAAATTATGATTTGTTTGAAAATTTCACCACGACTGGAGATGAAAACATTTCATTGTATATAAGTGGACGCAAATCTCATCTTATAAGTCAGTTTTATAAGGTTGAGATAGTCTTAAAGTCCACTTTTTAATATAGTATCAGAACTATTTAAAGTTTATCCTAACGAGTGTTTGATGTGGATTTATCAAGTCATCCGCTATCGGACCGTTATCAGACCATTGTAATATGTTGTTGTCTCACGCACGAGTTTTTATTCTCGATGTGAAAAAGTACGTAGGAGGTTAAATAAAGCTTAAAGTCCACTTCTGAATAGATTTTGAGTAAAAAAAGTTATGATTCACTTGAAAAAAAATTACTCTAAATTCGTGAATACGACTTACCCATCTTTCATATAATTTTTTTTTTATCTAAAATGGTAATTTAAAAAAAAAACACTACTTTTATAAAAAAAAAACAGATTATTTTTTGATTTGACCTAATATTTGACTTGATCAACAAAGATTGCTTGGAATTGTTCTTGATAAGCCATTTGTTTCATCAATTTCCTGTTCACAGACAAATCATTTACTGCCACTCAGATCTGGTGCCGTCCATTGACCGCCATGCATGGAAACTTCCAATGACCACCACATCTTCTCCTCAATCCACCTTTCACATACTTCATCATCTCTGCTTTCTGTATGCACTTCCAATCAACACAAAAATGGCATTCACTCATCCATTCATGCTTGCCATCACCATTTCCAACCTACTACTAATCTTCTTCTCTCAATCTTCCACAGCATTAGACTCCATCACTCAATCTCAGCCACTTCATGATGATGGCAGCACCTTAGTTTCCAATGATGGAACCTTTGAGTTAGGGTTCTTCAGTCCCGGTAGCTCCACAAACCGCTACATAGGAATATGGTACAAAATCATCCCAGTCAAAACCATTGTTTGGGTTGCCAACCGTGACAGTCCAATCAAAGGGAACAGCAGCAACATCAAATCCAACATGTTAACCATCGCCAATGATGGAAACATGGTGCTTCTCGACAGCAACAATCAAACTATTTGGTCAACAAACATCACCTCACTCACAACTCACCCTTTGGTGCAGCTCTTGGACACTGCAAACTTGGTGCTTAAAGAAGGCAACAAGAACAACAGCAATGAAGAGAGTTTTTTGTGGCAAAGCTTTGACCACCCTTGTGATACTCTCTTGCCAGGAATGAAGCTTGGGTGGGACCTTAAAAAGGGTATTGAAAGGAAGCTAAGTGCATGGAAGAGCTGGGATGATCCATCTTCAGGGAACTTAACTTGGGGTATGCTCCTTAGTAGTAACCCTGAATTGGTTCTGAGGAAAGGTTCAGATGAGTATCATAGGAGTGGACCTTGGAATGGAGCAGGGTTCAGTGGCCAACCTGTGTTGAGAATCACTCCAATTGTTGACACCAAATTTGTCAATGATTCAAACCAGGTTTATTACTCATACACGCTTAGGAACAAGTCTGTGATCTCAATAACTTACTTGAACCAAACTCTTGTTCATCGCAAACGCATCACATGGATTCCTGAAAACAAAACTTGGAGGGTTTATGAGTCTGTTCCTAGAGATGAATGTGATCCCTATAACCCATGTGGCCCAAATGGAAATTGCATGGTTAATGAGACACCCATTTGCCAGTGTTTAGAAGGGTTTGAACCCAAATCTCCCCAGAATTGGAACACGTTTGAGTGGACACAAGGATGTGTGCATAGAGAACCTTGGAGTTGTGGGGTGAAAAATGAAGATGGTTTTCGTAGATTTGCTTCAATGAAAGTTCCCGACACGAGAAGTTCTTGGACTTATGGAAATATGGCACTTGAAGATTGTAGGATGAAATGCTTGAAAAACTGTTCTTGCATGGCTTATTCAAACTTGGACATAAGGGAAGGTGGCAGTGGTTGTTCCATTTGGTTTGGTGATCTTATTGATTTGAAATTGGTTCAAGCAAGCCAACAAGATCTATATATTCGAATGGCTATTTCAGGTAACTATGATTTGTTCTAAGTTTTAGAATTATTGTATCTGCTTTATCATATCATATGCATGAAATTTGACAGATGCAGGTTCAGATGAAGAAGATACAAGAAAAAAGGCTTTAGTAATTACGATCCCACTTGTGTCTGTCATCACTATTTTGCTACTTGTTGTCTTCTTATATATTTACATGGGAAAAAGAAAGCATAAAGGTAAGTTTCTTATTAACCTAAACTATGTGTGTCACATGAAAATAGATGTAAAAGTTTATCTCTTTTTTTCACTAAATTATTATTTGACACCATGAAATTGAAGGAGAAAGTATTGAACTCTGTTTTCCTTTTGAAAAGATGTGCAGTTTATTTCATTTAACTATTAGTGAATGAATATGTTTATAAGTTTATTTTAACTTTTTAGAAAAAAAACTTTACTTCGTTCTTTCTATTTTTTTTCCTAAAAAAACTTGTTGAGAAGAAAAAATTAAAATTGACTTTTTCCTAGCTTACCTTTACTAACTTTTAAAATTTCTTTCATATTAATTAAGTTCTCCAAACTTTTATTTTTAATGTATGAATAAACTAGTTTTAAATTAGAAAAAAAGTCAATTTTATTTGTCTTCGTTTTTTCTTCTTCTATTTTTTGTGTGAAAAACTTATTCAAAATAGGTCCCAAATAATAAAACTCTTAATCAAAGCTTTTGACTTTTTTTCTTTTTTTTTAATGATTTTGTTTCTATATGTATATAGGAAAAGAAAGTGATGCAAAGAACATGGTATCAACTGAAAAGAAAGATGAGGAAGAAAACCAAGATTTTGAGCTTCCTTTCTTTGATCTTGCTTTAATATTTAATGCCACCAATGGCTTCTCTGAAGACAACAAACTTGGAGAAGGTGGTTTTGGACCAGTATATAAGGTACTCATGGAATGCTTGTTAATTATAGTGATTAAGACAAACTCTTTTATTAATTAATCAACAAATTATATATATATATATATATATATATATATATTAATTATAAAATTCAGGGTACACTCCAAGATGGAAGAGATGTTGCCATCAAAAGACTCTCAAGGAGTTCAACACAAGGAGTGAAAGAATTCAAGAATGAAGTTATATTGTGTGCAAAACTTCAACATCGAAATCTTGTTAAGGTCCTTGGTTGTTGTGTTCAAGAAGAAGAGAAAATGTTACTATATGAATATATGCCGAACAAAAGCCTAGATTCATTTCTTTTTGGTTGGTATCTTTATGAAGTTTGCTAATTATATTGCAAAAGTTTGATTTACTTTACATGTTATTTTGAAAAGGAAATACTAATCAATCAAATGATATCATCAACAGATTCAACACAATCTAAACTTCTAGACTGGTCTAAGCGCTTCAACATCATATGTGCAATTGCTCGTGGACTTCTTTATCTGCATCAAGATTCTAGACTAAGGATCATACACAGAGATCTAAAAGCAAGTAATATTTTGCTAGATGATGATATGAATCCAAAAATTTCAGATTTTGGTTTAGCAAGACTTTGTGGAGATGATCAAATTGAAGGGAATACAAATAGAGTGGTTGGAACATAGTAAGTATATTTTCCTACACTGTAACTATTATAAAAAAGGAAAAATGATTTTTTGACACCCCATTTTTCCTTTGTTCTAAATTACACCTTCTTTAAGTGTTAGATTTCTTATGTGATGGGGGTATTTTTGTAAAATAATAGACATAAGATAGATGTAATTTGGAGTATTGGGTGTCAAATTATCACTACTCTATAAAAAAAAATAACTTCAACTTAATTTTTTGTGATTCTTTTTTCAGTGGTTATATGGCACCAGAATACGCCATTGATGGTTTATTCTCCATAAAATCTGATGTATTCAGCTTTGGCGTATTATTGTTGGAGATTGTGAGTGGAAAGAAAAATAGAGGAATTACAAGTACAAGTGATACTTATAATCTCATTGGACATGTGAGTAAAAAAATCAATTAATGCATTTAATTTAATGAAATGAATTTAACAATTAGATTTGAATTGTGACAGGCATGGAGATTGTGGAAAGATGATGATCCAACAAAATTGATTGATATTTGTTTAGAAGAGTCATGTGTTGTATCTGAAGTCTTACGTTGCATTCAAGTTGGTCTTTTATGTCTACAACTTCATCCAAATGATAGACCAAACATGGCATCTGTGGTTGTTATGTTGACCAATGAAACCATTTTAGCTCAACCAAAGGAGCCTGGTTTTTTTATTGGAAAAGCGATTCCTAGTGAAGTAGAATCTTCTACTGGAAAAGAAATATTTGTTTCAGTTAATGAAATGTCTATTTCACTATTGGATGCTAGATAATGTTTTTATTTCTTACACTATGTATGAACCTAATGCCAATATATGTTTGACTCTTATCCTAATGAGGTATATTGATTTTATAAGTCTCAGGAGAACAAAATGTTTATTCCAATAGTTAAGTTATAAGACTTTTTCATCCAATAATAGACTCTCTGTTTTTTTTAATAGGCAAAAAGAATATTATAAACGATAGAGTACATATAGATAAGATGTTGGATGTAGACAACTAAACAACAACATATTTCATAAAATATACATGAACAACAAGAGGAAATCATCTTAACACAACAAAAAAGATAACCTCATAGGATCCTAATTAATAACCTCATTTACACTACAAGAAAATGATGAAATAAAAACCAATTTTTAGAGACCAAAATAATTAGTTGCAATAGTAACTAAATTAGAGACCATTTTGGAAACTAAACAAAAATTGATTTCTAAATTAGTTTCTATTATTTTCTATTATTGTTAAATAGTTTCTAAATTGGTCTCTAATTAGCAATCAAGGTTTTAGAGATTAAATTTAGAAACTAAATAATTGGTAGATAAAACATTGGTTGCCATACCAATTTAGAAACTATTTAACAATAATAGAAAATAATAAAAACTAATTTAGAAACCAATTTTTGTTTTAGTTTCCAAAATGGTCTCTAATTTAGTTACTATTGCAACTAATTATTTTGGTCT
>Ga0123342_1003434_pt1 | contig 25420 bp, 22 predicted proteins | sample Turbeawhitnodule_FD_89960 | JGI IMG/M metagenome (GOLD analysis project Ga0123342, IMG submission 89960) | Root nodule microbial communities of legume samples collected from Mexico - Turtle bean Mexico white nodule | ecosystem: Host-associated > Plants > Roots > Nodule | place: Mexico: Nepantla... | reverse complement strand
TGAGCCATTTTACAAAAATGGTCCACTACCACAAAGATAGAATTCATACCCTTTGATGTCTTGGGAAGACCTAAGATGAAATCCATGGAAATATCTACCCAAGGCATAGTAGGGATGGGAAGAGGGGTATATAAACCATGGGGTTGCACTTTAGATTTAGCCTTCCTACATGCTATGCATTTGTCATAGAAGTTATGTACGGATTTGCGCATGTGTGGCCAAAAGAAATGCTCATGCAATGTATCTAAAGTTTTAGCTACCCAAAGTGTCCCATAAGACCTCCCTCATGTGCCTCTCTAACAAGAGATTGTCGTAAAGACCATTAGGGAACACAAAGTCTTTTTCCTTTAAAAAGAAAACCATCATGGATGAAAAAGTTTTTGTGTTCTCCTCTTGAGCACTCTTGATAGATGAGAGATAAATCAAGGTCATCTTTATAGATTTCCTTTATGTGATCAAATCCGAAGAATTGAACATCCAAAACATTTAGCAAGGTATATCTTCTTGAAAGAGCATCCGCAACCACATTTATTTTACCTTGGTTATGTTTGATCACATAAGAAAATTGCTCAAGGAACTCCACCCATTTAGCATGTCTCTTGTTAAGCTTGCTTTGGCCTTTCAAATATTTAAGGAATTCATGATCACTATGTATCACAAACTCCTTTGGGAAAAGGTAGTGTTGCCAATTTTGCAAGGCTCTAACAAGAGCATAAAATTCCTTATCATAGGTGGAGTAATTGAGATGACTCCCCTTGAGTTTCTCATTAAAATAAGTTATGGGGTAATCCTCTTGAAGGAGAACAACCCCAATGCCTATGTTAGAGGCATCACATTCTATTTCAAATGTCTTAGTAAAGTTAGGAAGGGCTAAAATGGGGGCCTTAGTCAATTTTTCTTTCAAAGTTTCAAAATCTTGAATTTGGTCTTATCCCCACTTAAATACCACATCCTTCTTTACTATGGCATTTAGAGGTGCGACAATGGTACTAAAGTTTTGCATAAACCGCCTATAAAAACTAGCAAGTCCATGAAAACTTTGTACCTCACTAACATTGGTGGGTGTTGGTCAATGTTGAATTGTTGCAACCTTTTCTTTATCTACATGCACCCCTTTAGAACTCACAACAAACCATAGGAAGTCTATATGATCTAGTGCAAACATACACTTAGCATGATTAGCATACAAACTCTCCTTCCTAAGGGTTTGCCTAACATGCATCTCATGATCCTCTAAAGACAAGCTATAGATAAGAATTTCATCAAAATAAACCACTACAAACTTGCCAATGAAAGGCCTTAGGACATGGTGCATGAGCCGCTTGAAGGTACTAAGAGCATTAGTCAAACCAAAAGGCATGACTAACCACTCATATAAACCAAATTTGGTCTTAAAGGCGGTTTTCCAATTTGAATTTGGTTATAACCACTCTTAAGATCAATTTTGGTAAATATTTTAGACCCATGTAATTCATCTAACAAGTCATCTAACCTAGGAATGGGATGCCTATATTTGATTGTTATGTTGTTCATTGTGCAACAATCCGTACAAATCCTCCAACTTCCATCCTTTTTAGGGACAAGAATTATAGGCATAGCACATGGACTCATGCTATCTTGCACCCACCCCTTAGTTATTAAGTCCTCTACTTGTTGTTGAATTTCTTTGGCCTCGGTTGGATTGGTACTATATGCAGGCCTATTTGGTAAAAAAGCATCGGGTACAAAATCTATTTGGTGCTCAATGCACTTTAGAGGAAGTAATCCTTTTAGGGGGTCTTCAAAAACATCATCAAATTCCTTTACCAAATTTTCCAAACAATGAGGACTATCTAACGCCAACTCAATTTCAAGGGACCTAGGGAAAGCTATAAAAATGTTCTTTTGTGAAAGCATTACCTTTTTGACCTCTTGGTGGGAAATGAGAAGGCTTCTCTTGGAAAAAAAAATTCTTTTTCTTGCTCTCTCTTTTCTTTCATTTTAAGTTGGTCATCATGGACTTCCTTTGGTGAGAAATATTTTAGTGTGACCTTATGCCCATGGAAGTTAAAAGAAATTTTGTTAGTAAGGCCATCATGAAAAGTTTTTCTATCATATTGTCATGGCCTACCTAAAAGAATATGAGTAGCTTCCATAGGTACAACATCACACAAGACCTTGTCCTTGTATTTGCCAATAGAAAAGGCTATGAGTACTTGTTTATTAACTATGATCTCCCCTTTTTCACTTAACCATTGAAGCTTATAGGGCTTGGCATGAGAGATAGTAGACAAGCCAAGTTTATCTACTACTCTTGTGCTAGCCACATTAGCACAACACTCCCCCCATCCACTATTAAAGAACAAAACTTATCATTGATGAGACATCTAATATGGAAAATATTTTCTCTTTGACTTTCATCAAAGGGTTTCAAAACTTGGCCTAGCATTCGTCTCACCACTAATAAGTCGCCTTCACAAGGGCTCTCACTTTCGTCTTCACTTGGGGATCTAGAGGGATTGGGAGACCTAGATCTTTGTGAACTATGGGCACTTAAAACTACCCCTAAATGCACCATCATGTTACGTTTGGAGGGACAATTGGAAGCAACGTGGCCAAAACCACATTTAAAGCATTTTCTACTTGAGGTTTTAGTTAGGGATTTAGGAGTGGAAGGTGATGGTCTAGACTCTCTAGGTTTGTAAGTGGACTCTTTAAAATTTAAGGGAAAAGTTGAAGAAGTTTTGATTTTGTTTTTCCAAGAAGAGTGATAAAAGCCATCATTATGAGATTTTTTAAAAGAGTTTTTCTTTGAAATTTGTGATTCTACCTTGATGTCAAGGTGAACCAACTTTTCTAAAGAGGTATACTCATAGAGTTCTACCACATCTTGGATATCCCTTCTTAGGCCACTTACAAATCTAGCCATCTTTGATTCCTCACTTTCATACATGTCAACTTTTGTTATGGTTGTTTCAAGTTCCTTAAAATAAGCAATCCACACTTTGTGTACCTTGTTGAAGTCGTTGGAGTTTCAACAAAAGCTTTTTCCTATAGTGTGGAGACACAAATCTAGCGCGCATGCATTCTTTCAAATCCTCCCAAGAGATCACGGTTGGTCTCTTGTTTAAACCAATGTCCATTACAATTTTATGCCACCATTGCATGGCTTACTCCAAAAATTCTAAGGAGGCTAGTTTTACCTTTTGTTCGTCTTGAACCTCATGCACATTAAAAATTTGTTTTACCTTAGCCTCCCATCCTAAATAAACATTGGGATCACTTTCCCCACTAAAACTAGACAATTTTACATATGGTAGAAAAGGCTTTGCCACATTTTGGTGCCTATCTTCAAAAGGTTGCCAACTCCATTCGTCTTCTTCTTCATGGTCACCATAAGTGTGATAACTTCTTGAGTCATATCTATGATGATGCCTTCTTCCTATTTGGGGTCTTTCATGTTGCATTTCTAATCTTTGGAGTCTTTCCTCCATTTTCCTCATGGCTTCGTCTATTTGTGCAATAGTCCTTTTGGTCGCCGCCAATTCTCCCACAAGAAAAGCTTTTTGTGGAGATTGGGGCTTAGATGACCACTTGAAATATGAGTCATCACAACAAGCAAACGAAGAAACACAAGTAACAAACATTTAAAGAAAAGAAGTTAGAAGAAGGGAAAGCTTGCGACAAAAATGAAGTAAAAGCACTCAACCACTCAAAGAAAAAGTTTCTTCCCTTAACCAAAGTCTTTCTTGTGGTATGAAAATTCTCAAGTGAAATAGGTCAAAGCCTCAACACTTGTTCAAGGTAATTCACCACAAAACTTGAGGAAAGAAGAAAAGACAAACAAGAAAAGGCTAAACCAAATTGGAAGTAAGAAAGATGACAAAACTTTGAAAAGATGACAAACAAGAAAAGCACAAAAGAAGACTCTAAGAAACTTACTAAACTTTTAACTATGAAACTTTATGAAATAGAAAAATACTAAAGCAAAACGATAAAAAATTCCGCAAAGTTGAAAATAATTTGTCAATCAAGTTGAATCGATAATTTTTGAAAATGATTTTCTATACCAAGTGATAACCAAGATGCCTTTGGAAAAAATTCTTTGCTGTTTTTTATGTATATTTTTTTTAACATCACTGTTTTGTTCTGGAAAAATTGTTACTTTTTTTTTTATATCCTAATGTGACTTATGGCAAAGAATGATCATAGGTTGCGTCATGCACATTTTCAAGAACTTGCAATTTTCACAAAAGATTTAGTTGGATTCAATATAATTGAATACTTGAAATCATGTGTTTGGAACTTTAAATCAACTTCTACTAAAACAAGTTTCTAATTAGTTTGTAAACTTCACAATTAAAAGTAAGTAAGTAGAATCAAAGTAATGACACCTAGAACACTAAGAACATATGACACAATCACAAGAGGTAAGAAAAAAAATTGGACAACAATTTAAACATAAATCAATGTAAATATTGGACAACAATTTAAACATAAATCAATGTAAATATTAATGATCGTGTCAGACAAAAAGTTTAAGAAAAGAATCAAAATTTATTACCTAAAAAAACACAAACCAAATTTAGTTTTACAACTCAAATTTGAGTTTCAACAACCATTTATAATACAAATTACATTATCTTCCCAATTCCATTATTAAACAAAAAAAGAAACCTGATCCCCTAACATAACCCATTAACACTGGTTCTTCAATAATGGAGAATCTGAACCTTTAAACACATAATCACTATTCTAATTAACTCATAAGAATAACAATCTTCATTTCATCTTGAAAAACAAAACATAAACCAATTTTCCTCATGAAGATGAACAAACACACAAGTTACAGAAAACTTATTAACTTGAGAACTTCAAAAAATTTAATCTTATGAAACATTCGACAATTCCATGGGGGAGAGACTCGAGCTTCGATTTAGAAGGGAATCGTCAAGACGAGGAGTTTTGGGGGCTCCAACAAACCAACACCGTGACTAACCAAATTTGTTGACGAAGCATCAGGTACTTGTTCCTGAAGCTTCGTGAACGCCTCTTCTTCTTAACTCTCTAAGTATTCTCCTTCGATGACACCTTACCTTCTCTTGCTCCCCACATGGAAATGTTTGATTATTAATTTTGAGTGTTTAATCTTATAATCCCTTAATTTATTAGGTGTTGTAAAAATTTATTTTCTCTTTATTCTTTAATTCTTAATTTAGTTTTATTTGAATAATTTTTGTTCATTACATAATTTCTCATTCTCTCTCTCATGATTTAACTCATTTGATAAAGCTTATTCAAATTTTGATGCACTAATTACCTTCTTCACATTTATTAAAATAATAGATATTATAATTTTCATAATTCTTACAATATTGTTATTTAATATTATATTTTAATATTTATATAATTATGATTTATTTCTTAAAAGTTTACAGGAAAAAATAATGATATACTTCTTACATTGAATTTTTTATACATTATTTTTATTATGATTTTTTATTTTTGTAAAACAATTATACAATTAATATTTCAGGTAGTGTGAATATTGGCACGAGTACACGTATATATGTTACATAATGCAGATAGACACGCAACACAAATTTTATATTCAATGGAAATAAATATAATTTTTTACCTTAGAAAGAGAGAAAAGAAATATAATCAAATTCGCACTTATCTCACTCATTAGTCATCCCTTAAATCGATCCTGGAAGAAGTAATAATTGAGTTTGTTTGAACAGAGATCGTTATGATCACATTTTGCTAAAAAAATAAAAAATCATTAATTAAAAGTTAATTTATACATATAAATTTTAAAAAATATATAATAGAGGATTTATATAAGTTATGTTGTATAAGTTAATTTCAAATTAGAAAAAGTTTTTTTATTTATATTTTTCTCTTTGAAAAATTAAAAAAAAAGTATTGTTTAAAAATCTGTATGCAGTTATCCTCACCAAAATGTCACTTTCTTTTGTTGTAAGTACGGTTTACATTTATCTATGCCCTCCTCTTTGTCAATGGTTCGGTAGGCCAAGAATAATTATGTTTAATATTTGTTTCTTTTTAAATTTCGTCACATCAATTATTTTAATCATCACTATTTTTTTTTCTCTTTTTCTATTATTCTTATCTCACTTAAAGTTCTAAATCCCATTTCTAGAACCACGATATATCACCAACTACAACGCCACATTTTGGGTTGGAATTGGGGTTTAGTTCTAATAAAAAAGTACTAATAGCACCTCTACCTTTACTTTTACTCTTACTTTTACGGAAAATATTTGTTCAAGATTAAACTTAGACACCTAAAATGATAAAGATATTGGAGAAGAAAATGCAAATACATAATACGATAAAAAAAATAATAGATGGTAACGAGTTTTAACATATCACTTATTTATTTTCTTTTCATTTAACTGAAAATAATTTCCTTTAATTAACTTTTTTCCAGTAATGCTTTATTAATGGTAGAAAAAAAAAGAAAAAAAAAATAGAAATATCAACTTTAATTAAGTTTGTTTGATATAAAAATAAAAATGAATTGATTTTATTAATATTTTTATTTCATTTTTCTTATCTATAGGTATACTCTATTTTTTTCAATTATTTTTACTTATTTTTATTTCCATTTAATTTATTTTTCTTCTATGTGTGAACCCATGTTACCTTTTCTATGTATGGGCTCTATTCCGACATTTCATCATCTCACCAACCCACTGAACGTGTGGGTCCCCTCCTCTTGGCTCTAACTTTATAAAGCTAGAACTACATGCCACCAACCAATATAGTATTATTTTTAATTTACATTTTATTTTTACATTAATAATTTATGCAGGGTTATAAATGATAATTTTCGCATAAACCTTTAAGATGAAATTTTTAATTTTAATTGAAAGTAGGAAAGAAGTATAATGATATACACTTAAATTCTGGGTGTAAATAACAGTACCAATTAACGTTTTTAATAAAGCATTTTGTTTTCGACAAAATTAATTTACGGAGTTTTTGTTTTTTTAGCTAAACAAATATCGACACAAAGACCACAAATCTCCCCACTTTAGCAATGGTTTGGTAGTTGCTTTTTTTTTCTTACTTTTTGTAATTAACGTAAATAAGCTTTAAGTATATTTGTTAATAAATATACTAGCACAAGTTCTTCAATAGATAAATTTCTTAATGGATTCAATTATTAGCATAAAAATAAAACTTCAATTAAACGTATCATTTTGCTCCAAAAATGAACAATTGAATAAAAAAATAATTTTGTTAAGTGTTAAATAATAATATATAGTAGTTGAAATTCAAATTTATTACCATTGATAAACCATAATTCTTAAATCACTACTTATATATTTAACTTAAATATTATTACCTCTTTTACACAAGTTATTATATAATTTATGTAAAAAAAAAATATATTAACAAACATGTAATTATTTATAAATTTTCTATTTTTATTTATCTAATAATCATTAGAAGATTACTTCCTCCGTCGAATCACTAAGTTTTTTTCTTTGTAATACATTGTTGTTAATTTTTATTGTCATTGTCGCCATCTCTTTCCATGCAATTTGTCATCCAAATCCCCTAAAGCCTTTGTTGCCATTGTGCCTCCCATAATCGCCCTCCATTTATGGTGGCTTACCCCTCCTCTTCCCACCTACCCCACACTTCTTTCCCATTAAGGTATTTGAAGGTCTGCCATTTGTATACATTAATAATTGGTGGGTTTATAAGTCTATATTTATGATTATTTGCAACCACAATATCTTAAGTTTATGATTATGCAAGTGTTGGAGATGTTCATCTTGTGTTTGAGTTTTTGTTTTGTTTTAATTATGGTGGAAGTGCTTTCCTAATCTTGATTTGATCATTTGTTAAGTTAAATTTTTTTAAAGTGTTATAGAGTTTAGGGTTTAGGATTTAGGGTTTATGGAGTCCTTTGTTGTATACAATTATATTTTAATAGAATAAAATGTGTTTTAATAGATTACAATGTATTTTAATATGTTAAAATCTTCTTAAATTTACTAGAAGTTTAAATAACCTCTATTATCTACATGTCTTATTAGAGGTTATAGTAACCTCGAGTAATAAAGCCATCTTAAATTAAAAACTTTTGTAGTGTATAACTCTATTAAGATTAATTTAAAATGACTTATCCTCCCTTCTTCTTACCTTTTACTAATCAAAGTCATAAACAAATTATATAAGTTCCATTATTTAAACAAAAGAATCAAAATAAAGGTAAAAAGAGAAAGAAAGAGATAGAGAAAAAGAGAAAATGAGAGATGTGGTACAGATCGAGAGAGAAAGTAATGAACAGAGAAGAGCGTGATAGATTTTTATAAAGACTTTTTACACTACAAGAAAATCATCAAATTGTAACTAATTTTATAGACCAAAATAATTAGTTACTATTTGACTAAATTAGAGAGACCATTTAGAAACTAAAAAATTATTGGTATCTAAAGTAGTTTCTATTATTAATAAAAATTTATAAAGTAATTTTGGTATCTAACCATTAGCTATTAAAGTTTTAACTACTAATATTTTAGGTTCTAAATTAGTCTCTAAAAGACTAATTGAGAACAATTTAGAATTTAAAATATTAGTGGTTAAAACCTTAGTAGCTAATTTAGATACTAATTTAGAAACCATTTTATAAATTTTTATTAAGAATAAAAACCACTTTATATACAAATAATTTTTTAATCTATAAAATAGTATCTAATTTTAGTTAATATACTGTCTAATTATCACTAATTTTGATTGTTATTTAATGAATTTATTATATTGTTAATCATTATCTTAAATTAAGGGTTGTGCAAATCACAACACATTTTCCTTATCCTTTTTAATAATTTATTAACTTTTCAAAAACTTTTTATTCTTAAACATTAATTTTTATTTTTACTTTACTATAATGCTTCTTAAAGATTAATTGATTTTTTTTTTACGTTCAAGCTTTATTTGAAAGAATACTAATATTATAATATGTGTTGAACTTTTAAAATATTAAATTAATATAAGAATTAAAAGGTAAGATTTTCTATATTTTATATTTAAAGTAAAGATAAAAAAATAATATAGTCATTTAAAAATACGAATGTTACATTACTCTTTTCTTTCTAGGAATTTTGTCCTCGAAATTAACTAAGTTGTAAAGAGATGAAGATACACTTCATGCAAATTACTTTCTAATTTCCAAGTTACATCATTGTCTTCTTGTAGACTCCACAATGATTTTATCTTAAGTATGTTCTTTCCAAAAAAATCTTCAATCCTCATGAGGAACATATTATATGAAAAGTTTTTTTTTTATTTTATACTATATCAAGTTCTATCATATAAAGAAGGCATGTATATATTTATGAATTTGGGACATAAAACACATTATGAAGTTATGAAAGGTTACAAAGTAAGACGACTTAGTAGGTGATGAAACCAATCCACTTAATAATTTGATAAGGACCAATGAATTTGACTGAAAGTTTTATGAATTTGAGACCTCTATCAACTTTAGTTACAAGTGTAACTATCAAGAAAACATGTCTTCCTAAAACTCAAAGTGTTTCCTTTGTTTGTTGTTATAACTTTTTTGTTTATCTTGAGAAGTTTTTATCTTTTCCTTGATCATCTTAATCTTATTAGATGCTTGTTGAATTATTTCTAGACCCAACATAATGGGGTTCTACATCTTCTCCATATAGAGCCTCATATGAAGTCATTCCTTTACTTAAGTGGAAACTATTGGTATAAGTAAACTCTATCAATGATATAAACTTATCTCAATTTCTAGTTTGTTCTAGACACGTGCTCTTAACAAGTCCTCTAAATATTGGGTAGTTCTTTCAAACTGATAGTTTGAGGGTGATAAGTTGAACTAAGCTCAATGTCTCCATATTTTTAATGCAAACACTATTACAAATAATTCTAAATCGCGTGAAAGGTAATTAACTTCATGTTATGTGAATTTTCATGAAGCACAAGCTACCTCTCTCCATTCATGCATTAGTACCTATGAAGCATAAACATGGATACAACACGAACATAGACACATAGATACAACTAAATTGAAAATTATAGGACACAAAGACCCAACTATATATATATATATATATTAAAATGTAGTAATATATTTTTTTATATGAAAAAAATAAAAGAAACATTCATAAAAATAGTTTAGGAAAAAGATGTACTTATGTAAACCATAGTGTTTGACTTTTACATTTGTTCATCTTTATTAAAAAATACAAATTATAATTCTGGTTCATCAAGAGATAAGCTAGCAATATCAAGAATTCCATTGTCATCCAATGAAAAGTCATCTCCTACAATATCCCATAATTTAGTTTCCTCTTCTTTGTATTTTGAGGAGTTTCTTGAGAGAAGACGAAGATAACTATGGAAAAATACTAGATTCTTTGTCATTTTAGGTGTCATCTTATTTCTTTTTAAAGAATGTATAAAGGAGTAGGTATTCCAATTCCTCTCACAACAAGAAGAAGAACATGGTTGTCCGAGTTATCTTCTGAAGTGTTGGTGTATGAACTCCATGAACAATCCACCATGATTTTTCATCCATTTTACCTCTATCCCTTAAAGAGTCAACATCGAAAAAATCTTCTCTTCCATTTGAAAACTTTGCAAACTCTATGTCTCCTTATAACCGCATCATCAAAGTACCTCTTAAAACATTTCTTTATTTCATGAGTAAGTTCCTTATCTTGATGTGGGGCAAGTCTTTGTGAATCTTCATTTAACCATTCATGATTATAATATCCACATAAAAAATATATAAACATAAATTAACATAATATTATGTACTCAATAAAATATAATTATAAAATAATTTAACTATATAATGTATTACATTGGATTTAAAGAATGAAAAGACAATTAAGAGATGTGCTTCCAACAATCAATTAATATTAAGTTTACTATCCAAAAAAATTATGAATGTTCAAATTTTGTCTTTCTTTCATGTTTGTATATGACCTTTCTAACTCATTGAATCCCACATTTCGTATACTAAATGAAGAGTAGCCATATCCGTATCTGTTTTTATGATAACATCATAAATAGGGGCAATAAAAGCAAGTATGTAATCAACATTCATCCACCAATTATCAGTTAAATAAGTTTCTTTCACAAGTTGTGCATTATACACATTATCCTATTTGTAAGAAGACCATTCATCACTAATAACCATCTCTTGGAGTCCCTTTTTCAAACTTCTAAAACTTTTTAGCATGACTATGGTTGAAGCAAATCTTGTTGAAGCAACAAAAAGCAACTTCAATGAGTTGAAGTTTTTGAACATTAATAATCTCGTAAAGTGCCTCATAATAAAGGTTTTAATAAAGTAGCGCATCATCAACAATTTATGAGATCCAAGAACATTGTTAATAAGTATCACTATTTTTTTTGGTATTTTTTTGTTATAAATATATTTTCTAATGCAATATTTAAGGTGTGTACTACACTAGGAGTCCAATAGATTGAAGGAAATTCTAATTCTATGAGCATACTCGCTGTTTTACATACAAATTCACTATCAATTGCAATTTGTAGTACATTTCTCGACCCAACCTCCATAATTGCATCTCTCATGTGTTTATCAATAAAATCTTTGTCCTTTATTTCACCAGATCCATCTACTGACTTCGAAAACATTTGTCCACTCTCAGTGATAACCATAAAATTTATAAGTGGTCTTCTTTGAGGATTACTCCACTCATCACTAACAATTGTTACGCCTTTCTGATTCTATGAGTTTCTTATAGGTTGTAGAAGATTTTCTACATGACTTCTTTCCTTTGAAAGTAAAGAACCTCTCAGTTTATTATATGTTGAATGTACATATCCACTAAGATTATAAGTATTAACTGCATAAGAAAATGCACTCCTATAATAAGGTCTTATTGCTAAATGAAATGGTGCTCCTGAAGAATAAAACATCCTCGCAACTTCACAATCAAGAGTATCCCTCACTTGAATATTGAAAGTAGCTTGTAAAGAACCTTTGAGTTTTGGGTTAAGATCATTGTTTGTTTGGTTTCCTTCATTTTCTAATTTTTTTAACTCAATAAGTTTTGACGGGGTCACATTCGGACAAATTTTAACTCCTCCCCGGTAATTTTTAACAAATGAGCTCTTACTAGAGTGTACACTACAAGAAAAAATAGTTTTAACAAGGGTTTATTTTTACATTATCTAGGATTAAAACCTTTATTAATTCGTTTACCCAGGGTTGCAGTTTCTCCCGCTAAACCATCCTTGGGGGACGTGTTCTCCGGGGTTTTTTTAAACCTTAAGAAAAGTCTTTTAGAACCCATGTTAAATATCGTGGGTTTAAGAACCTCCGTACCATGGGTTTAAAAACCTTCGTTAAATATCATGGGTTTTAAAAATCTCTATAAAATACCATGGGTTTTAAAACATTCGTAAAATACCACAAGTTTCATAATTTCTATAAAATGACTTGTTGTTTGAAATAACCTTCAACCCCATTTTCCACAATCTCTAACGATCCTCCTGACTTCTATCTTTCACCATAGACACACTATTCTCTGACACAGACTCAATGACCGCCAACGACAGTCCTAGCAAGGACTCACAACTCGGCCACACTTATGTGGGCTTCAAAGCCATGTGTGCTCTTGCATACAAAGGCTTCAAAAGATTGCAAGAACATATTACAAGAAGAAATTAACTTTATTACTTCTTACTTTCGAAGTGAATTAATTATTGGATGCATTTTAAAATTAAGGCCTTAATTTAAAATATTTCAAAATTATGAGTATTAAATTTTAACAATTATAACTAAAACTAAATTGCACATAAAATATACGTACATCAAAAGATAAAACAACATAAGTCAGGTTTTTTGAAGTATGAGCTCGTCACAAAAAATAAAAAAACTAGAAATTATAGAAACCAACTACCATCAATCATGAGAAATATACAAATCATAAGAAATATGAAAATAGTGTTGAAATAATTATTATCCAAGATTAGTTGTTGAAATACTTATTATTTAAGGTTATTTTTCTTTTAAAACAAAGTTTTGAAACTTTAGAAAACTTATTTGTAATGTAAAGTTACACTTTCAAAATTTTAGAGAATTTAGTTATAAAATATTTTAATTATTTATTTATAAATAGATATAATTTTACTTATTTATTGAACTTTGAAAAATATGGAGTGTTCTATTAAGGTTCTACACTAAATCTTTGAAATTTAATTAAGGTTAAAAAAACCTATGTTATTTTGCCGAGGTTTAGAATAAACCTTTGAAATTTAACGAAGGTTAAAAAAACCTCCGTTATTTTGTTGAGGTTTTAGAATAAACATTTGGAATTTAATGAAGGTTAAAAAAAACCTTTGTTATTTTGCTGAGGTTTTAAAATAAACCTTTGGTATTTAACGAATGTGAAAAAAACCTCTGTTATTTTCCGATGTTTTAAAATAAACCTTTGAAATTTAATGAAGGTTAAAAAAACCACCGTTATTTTTCTGAGGTTTTAAAATAACTTTTAGAACTTAATGAAAGTTAAAAAACCTCTGTTAATTAAATCAATTCCTAGGGTTATATTAACCCCGCTAGATAACCTCCTTTAAACCCTTTTTGCTTGTAGTGGTAAGATCCATTGAATGAAAAATCACACAGACTACACTTGAACATATTATTTCCACCACCGGGAATTTTTCTTAACTTTGAAACATATCTCCACAAAGGTTTTGTTTAATCTTCTTTTTTCGGTAGCTTGATTAAGTATATTCATCTTAATTTCCTGTAACAAAATAAATTAAATATTCATCTTTTTGTGTGGAAGACGTGTCTAGGGAGTGAAGCATTTGCTCTTTGGCCCACAAAGATGTGTTTGAGTGTCCGTGTCGGTGGTGCGTCATAAATGTGAAAACAACACCTTTCCACCTTGTTTGAGCTTCATATATTAGTATGCATCTTAATCTTTGTCCAGCGCCCCAAGGAAAAACACTAAGTGTAATGACTTATTTATCTAATAGTTCATCTATTTTCTTTTTTAACTCTATTAACTCTAGAAGTGAAATCTGATAGGGGATACAAACACATGCCTTAATCTTAGTACTAAGTTTGTGGTAAATTCAATCTATCTTTATAGAGGTAATTCAAAAAATCTTTAGAAAAAACATAACTCACAGACTATAAGGAACTTACTAATGTTTGGAATTTCCTTGAATTTTAAAAAAATTAAGATCATGTAGACTTCTGATCCTTTTGGAGCTTCATTGTGGTTGATAGTAATCTCTTTTATTTCTTTGAGTTGGAAACTTCACCAAGGTTTGATTTGCAAAAAAAATTCTTATCGTGACAATTATAAGAACATGATTGAAAGATAACTAGTCCATTCCTAGAACAATGTCCAAATGAGATAGAAGTAAACATATAAGATTTATAGGGAAAAATATTTATTCTCTATAGAAATACAACACTTTGTAGATGCAAGTGAAGTAATGAAAGGAACATTGGTAGAAGTAGAACAATCAAATCATATGGTAATATAAATATATGTAACTTTAGATTCTTCAGAAACTCATGAGTAAGAAAGAATGAGTAACACCAAAATCATGTTGTACATTGATGAGATGATAATTTATGATGCATGATTTTTAATGTTGTCTTGAAACCAAATATTCTAAGTTTTCTCTAAAACTTTCAATATAAAGCACAACCTAGATCGATTCTAAGAGGACACATATTAATTGTATTCAATCTTTAATATTCTTCCTATATAAATTAATTTTTGGGTTTATGGATTGGAAAAATGTGAAACAAAACAGAAATTACAAATGAAAATCAAGAGAAAATAAAATGTCAAATCACATATTCAAGAACCAAACAATTCCTCTCATCATATTTCTTTAGAGATTCATATTCAAGTTTGAACAATTAATTGATTCAATTAATCAATTAAATTAGTTATACGAACCAAAGTATCATTCAATCTAATATGTATCTAATTATCAAATCAAGATTCAACTAATTCCTAATTTGATTTTAAAATAAAAAATGTAAATCATAATCGTAAAAGGAAAATGCAAAATTAGAGAAGAGAAGAATAAACTCGGAGCATTCCATGATAGTGCAAAACACAATGCGACTTGTTTGATCTTGATTCCCTGAATTGATCTCAAGAATCAATTTTCCAATGATTAATAACGAAAAAACATGAATGAAATGAGAAAAAGAAAAGATATTCATAAATTGAGAAAAAAAAAGAGAAAAGGAGATGGAGATACAATTCCTAAAATTACAAAACTAAATAAATGATTTCTATCTAATGTTGATAGCACATTTAGGCTATATAAATGTTCTGAAAACTACAAAAGTCTAAACTAAAACAAGGAGAAGTGAACTCCATGACTTCTTTTTCAACTTCTAAAAGTAATAGAAAACATCATATAACTCCAAACCCACTAAATCATATATTCATTTTAAAGTTATGAAAATTTAAAATCTCATACAACGAATACAAAATAATTTCTAAATAAAAGTTACAACTAAACCAATAAGAAAATTTCATATTACTTGAAAAACAAAATAAAAAAATTAAAGCATGTACATTGAACCAATTTATGTACATAAATATTCTCCATTTTTTTATCATTACCCTTACCTTTCTTAATTGTTAAAAAACATTGTACTAACCTTCTTTTTTTGCATTACACTAACTCCTTTAAATGTATGTTTGAAAAGTGTAGATACTGATATACTTTCATGAAATATAATAAGTAATTCACATATTAAATTATGTTTGAAACTTAAAAAAATTATAAAACTAAATTGGCATGCTTGATAAAATAAAAAAAAATTATGTATATATAAGATGGCGGATAAAAAACTGGCATTAAGGCGTCATAAGTTTTTGGAATTATGTTCTCCTAATCCATGGATGCAGAAAGCAGCAACCTCAACATGCCCTATTGTCCTCCCACCAACTTCAAAGTCAAATTTAGCCACCAATTCCACTCCAAATTCAAAATTTCCACTTCTCACTTCTCTGTGGGCTGCACAGCAGAGAGGGTCTACATCATCACCAACCTTTGATTCTCCCACAATCCAAACCCTCCCTGCACATTTCTAATTTAATTCTGCATAAATTTTGATAAATTAAACCATGCTTTATTTTAACGTATAAAGAAACATTTTCAAGGGTTTTACTCAGATACCTGCAATTTTAAATCACAAAGTCACTCACCTCACCAACCTCCAATCCAAAAAAGAAAAGTCCAGTGCTTCACTGCAACCTCTTAGCCCTTCAACGTCACTTCATCATCATCCTAAGCCACGTCACCCTTTATCAACCGATTCACTCTCACACACAAATTTCACTCTTCTACTCAACATTCGTTCACCAAATACCAACTTTCACTACCTAAGCTTCCGTTTATTTCTTCTCCTCGGAAAGGAATACTATCTCACCACAATTATGAATTTTGTCTATGTCAATATAATTTTACAAAACCCTCAATTTAATCATTAAAAAAAAATTACCACCCACAGAATATAAGTTGACTTTTCAAACTCTATTTTGGTTTTCATGAAATTAGTTTCTCACAGTTTTTACACTTTATCTTTTTCACAATTTTACCAAACTTGCGTAGTGAAAAATTTAGAAATCGATTTCACAAAATAACTTTCTGTAAGCAATTTTTGTTCGAAGTTTTTTAAAACAAAATATCCATAGAAATTAAAGATAAATACTAAGAAAATTACAACAATTCCCACTGAGATCTCTTCAATTATATATATGTTTGGTTCAAAAGTCAATTGTTCCGCCCACCTACTTATTTCACAGATGGAATTTAATTCCCATTTTTCCGAAAGCTAATTTCCCATGCTTTATCTTTACAGCTTTATCGTGCTCTACAAAGTGGGTGTGATAATTTAAAATAAATTTTCCATAACTATATAGCCAGAAAAATAAAATAAAATAAAGAAACCCAAATTAAACACAAAAATTGAATACATTATGCATGTTTAGGATGTATAAACGAAACGTTTATTACAGATACATCCAATCTTCACCAACTCCCAGTCTATGTTCTAGAATATAAATCAATATCAACCTTCCTCCTGCTCTTCCAGGAACCACACAGGCTCCACAATTAATCAATATTTGTTTCTGTATTTTTTCATCATGGCTCTGCTTCTGATTATACCCTTATCACTCATCACCCTCTGGGTAGGTTTCACGCTGTACCAGAGGCTAAGGTTCAAGCTGCCTCCGGGTCCACGGCCCTTGCCGGTAGTCGGTAACCTCTACGACATAAAGCCGGTCCGGTTCCGGTGCTTCGCGGAGTGGGCCCAGTCCTACGGGCCCATCATATCGGTGTGGTTCGGCTCCACGCTCAACGTCATCGTTTCGAACTCCGAGCTCGCAAAGGAGGTGCTGAAGGAACAGGACCAGCACCTCGCTGACCGCCACCGCAGCCGATCGGCGGCGAAGTTCAGCCGCGACGGCAAGGATCTCATTTGGGCCGATTATGGACCCCACTACGTGAAAGTGAGGAAGGTCTGCACGCTAGAGCTCTTCACCCCCAAACGTCTCGAGGCCCTCAGGCCCATTAGGGAAGACGAGGTCACTGCCATGGTTGAGTCCATTTTCCACCACTGCACCTCTACTGGTACGTTTCTCCTTCTTTCTCTTTACTTCTGTTTCCCTTTTTCTCAAATAACTATACCTCCGCACTGACGTTTTATACACTCACCGTTGTTGGGTGCTCAAAAGTTACAATTTTGTTCTTCTTTTCACCAAATTAATGTTCTTTGGCAACATTGGTAAAATGATAAATTTAATAAAATAAAACATGAGAACAAAGAACTTCATGAAATCATACACATGGTGTGTTACACGGTTTTCCAACAACAACCGAGTAGGGTTGGTCTGATGGTAGAGAGTTTGACTCTGAATAGCTCCATGAACTTGCCAGAGGTCAATCTAGTTTTATAAAGAACTACAATTTTGATTTTAGCTCTTTTAGGTAAATTTCACAAATTAATTCAATTGATCCAAGAAAAAAAAACACTGTTCTATCTATTTTTGGGATACTTTTTTTTATTTGTTTTCCTATTTCTTAAGGCGTACCATGCGTCGCGCGAGTTATTAACTTCTTTGGAGTTTTCTCCATTCTAGTTTTTCTGTCTTTCTAAAAGAGTAACTTGTTGAAAAATATATTAAAAGCTAAACTATTAAAAAAATTCTTGATGGACACCATCTTACGTGAAATTATTAAAAGATATTGATATATAAACTAGATTTTTTTTGGCGGGAAAACATTTTTTTTTCCTTATAAATTGATTCTCGTTTATTTTAAAATGGGCTTTAATATTTACACATTGATATTTTTACATCATATTTATACTTTTTCATTAAAAATAAAGATAAATATGTGCGTTACAAATATAGATTTCAGTTATTTTAAAATAAATAGGATACAAGTAAATATAACTAATTAAAATTTTAATTTACTTAGCTTTTTAATGTGAATTCCATGTCTACATCACTACGACTTATAAGTCAAATATAGATGAACAACTGCTTTCTCAACTTAATCACAAGATATGGGCTTTGACATGTGGTTTTCGTTTTTCCATTGATTTATAATTATTTATTTATTTATTTACATTGCGCAACTTGTTAATTCCCCAAATAAATTATTTACAATCATAAATACAAGACAATATTTTGGCTGTGAAAGAAAAGTCCAAGGAAGAAAAGGAAAAAAACTATATTAGTAAGCAAAGACAGAAAAAAAAACCCCCACTAAATGCTTCATAAATTACTTTCATAATTAACACTTTTAACACAATGAGTAATTGGTATTCTGTTTATACGAATCTGTTAGGTTATTGGTAACAATCAATCAACTAATTAGGTGAAAGCGTAAATGTGATAAGTTATGATTATGATTACTTGTGGTTGGTAAGGTGAACTAATTTTGTGTGCAAAGAAAAAGGTGCCTTCCTTAAGAATTTAGGTCCATAACGGGTAGCGTAGGTTTAACAAATTCAACTACTATTTTTTCTTTCTCCAAACCTTACAAGTTATGACATGCTTTAGTTTTCAAATATATTCCATTTTATTTTTCAATCTTTATCTCTATAAAAATATAATCATACATTTTATCTCTATCAACCATTTTTTAATATGTGAGTATTGAAATTATTAAATGGCGTGTCTGTGTCAGATACATGTATCAAACACCGACACTCGTAGGATACGTATAAGTAAAGTGTTCAATTAAAAAAATATTTATTAGATTTCTAACAATTCTAATATGCTTCTAACACAATTTAAAAAAAAAAAGAAATACATTAATTTTCTAAAAATTTAAACTTAATGTATAAATATTTATTATATCTATAAGAATATGAAACAAATCCTTTTGAACCAACCATGGAGAACATCTTTAGTTAGAAAAACTGAAACATGTTTGTGCACATATATCTTTATTGTCAATTTATATAATTTATAATTATATGATATATTCCTGTATCCTATATTTTAGAGATTATATGTATTTTTGTGTTCGTGTCAGTATTAGTGTTTGTGCTACGCAGTCACATGGCCATAGTAATAATAAATTAAAATGGTTGAATTTTGAAAAAACTAAAAAAGTGAAATACATAATTAAGTTTTATAAGGATTAGAAATAATAAGATTGAAAGTGAATTTAATTAAGACTTTTTTTTCTTTCTTTGAAAAAGCTATGCCTAATAATAAATGGTTTGGTAGGGTGGTTGCATTATGAAGACATGTTGATTAATGTGTGTGTTGGAAGCAACTTTAAAGTTTTTTCCACCCAAACATTGCAAATAGTTAAGTCGGTACACCTAATTTCTCGGTACACTAGTGAGGCAGTAAGAATAATTAGTGGAAAAGTTTTTGATAGAAAGTTTGAGGAAATAAAATGAATGGTTTTTGTGATGTGTATTTGAGCAGAGAATTTGGGGAAGGGAATATTGGTGAGGAAGTTCTTGGGGGAAGTGGCATTCAACAACATCACGAGGTTGGCATTTGGGAAAAGATTTGTGAACTCAGAAGGTGTAATAGACGAACAAGGAGTGGAATTCAAGGGCGTTGTAGAAAATGGGTTAAAACTGGGAGCATCTCTGGCCATGGCAGAACACATCCCTTGGCTGCGCTGGATGTTCCCTCTCGAAGAAGAGGCTTTTGCCAAGCATGGAGCTCGCCGTGACAGACTCACCAGAGCCATCATGGAAGAGCACACCGAAGCACGCAAGAAATCTGGTGGGGCCAAGCATCATTTTGTTGATGCCCTCCTCACATTGCAGGACAAATATGACCTTAGTGAAGACACCATCATTGGCCTCCTTTGGGTATGTTTAAATTGAGATAGTTTTGTGAACGTAGACATTTTCTTAATTTGATGGTAACTAAAGACTTAACATTTTTATGAATTTTGACAGGACATGATCACAGCAGGGACGGACACATCTGCAATCTCTGTGGAATGGGCAATGGCCGAGTTAATAAGAAACCCAAGAGTGCAGCAAAAGGCTCAAGAGGAGCTAGACAAGGTGATTGGGCTTGAAAGGGTGATGACTGAAGCAGACTTCTTAAGCCTGCCATATCTGCAATGTGTGGCGAAGGAGGCAATGAGGCTCCACCCACCAACACCACTAATGCTCCCACACAGAGCAAATGCCGATGTAAAAGTTGGAGGGTATGACATCCCCAAAGGGTCCAATGTGCATGTGAATGTGTGGGCAGTGGCCCGTGACCCGGCCGTGTGGAAGGAGCCGTTGGAGTTCCGACCGGAGAGGTTTCTTGAGGAGGATGTGGACATGAAAGGCCATGACTATAGACTGCTTCCATTCGGGGCGGGTCGTCGGGTTTGCCCGGGTGCCCAACTCGGAATAAACTTAGTGACTTCCATGTTGGGCCACCTTTTGCACCATTTCTGTTGGAGTCCAGGTGAGGGAATGAAGGGTGAAGATATTGACATGGGTGAGAGTCCTGGGTTGGTCACATACATGAGGACACCACTAAAAGCTGTGGCTTCTCCTAGGCTCCCTTCACACTTGTACAAACGTCTACCTGCTGAGATTTAATCTTTCTTTTCTTTCCTTTCCTTTCCACTCTATTGCATTCTCCCAATTTCTATTTTCTGTCTCTTTAACTACAAATGAGATCAAAGTTTAAGCAATTTCGATTTCTCCCCTTCACACTTTCAATATTCAAATTCATGTTTAAGATTTTAATCTATAGTTTCTATTCAAATAACTTAGAAGGCTAATACGTCTAATGTTTTTTAAATTATTTATACACTGAACATTAATACTCTTAATTACTTTTTTTATCAATATGAAATAATTGTTAATTCATGTTATGGTAACCAGGAACTTAAATTGTCGGATGCATCAAAAACTTTATTTTCCCAGTAAATATATTTTATGCTTCTATATATTTTTTTTCTCTTCCCAAGGAGGGGCTTATTTTAGTATTTGTTCATGTGACTGAAGGAGGATTCAATATTAAAAAAATTGTATTTTAAGCGACAACTTTTTCATTTTTCATTTTTAAAATTGATGAAACTACAATTATCGTATTAAACACAGCTTTATTATGGATGATTTATTTTTTAATCGTCAAAATAAGTTTGTACTTTAGTATGCAACTTTCATTCAATTCTTTTAGTTACTTTTTCTCAACTTTTATTTAAATATTAAATATAGTATTTTTGTAATTGCACATGCCCTAACTTAAATTTATGTCTATTTAAAAATTGAATTTATTCTTACTGTTACATATAAGTTAATTTATAAAAAAATATAAGAAAAGATAATATAGTAATACTAAAGCAGTGCATGGAAAACAAAATGCTTATTTAGAAATTAGTTAAGCATAAAAAGAAAAAAAAGCTTTATTATTTACTAGCGGAAACACAAGTACAACAACGCCGGTGTATCTGCATTTTTTCTCTTTTACTCAACTTTCATGATGATAGAAATTTAATATATATATAAAAATAATCTTACATACATACATAAATAATTTTGGATGAGTCAAAATTGAAAAACAAAAAATAACATGTAAAAAAAATGATGAATTGATTAAACAACCTTTTTCTCTTCTTATCCGGTTTGAGTCTCTCTTCTTCAAGTTTTTTCTCTTCTTCCATTGGTAGTTTTGGGATCAGAGAGTGTGATGATGTTCACGTTAAGGTTAAGATCGACTTGATGGTAGATACAAAAGAATAATGATTTTACCAAAAAATATAGTTACTTGAAATGGAGTGAAGAGGGTGATTGGAAATGGAGATTATTTTTTCTGATATGTTAGATTTGGTGTGGAAACGTGTGAGAGTATGCTCTCTCTTCCTATTGTTGCCGTAAAATAAGGAATTAGTGAAAAATGAAAGAGTGGGAAGTCATCATATAAAAACGGTACATCAATATTAATTTAAAAATTAAAAAATAATTTTATTTTTTAAGTAATTTATATGAAATGACAAAATATTACATTGTATTAATAAAATGAGATATATTAAATAAGGATAGAATCGGAAAAAATTGTGTAAAAAAAAAAACGGTTATAATGAGAAATCTCCTTTATATATAAGTATAGATATGCTGATAAAAAAAAGGGTATAGATATGGACAAGTATGGGTAATAACCATCGTTTTGACATGTAGAATATTTTTTAAAATTTATTTGGATGTAGTTCTTATTTCATTGTCATTAAGGTTGTGTTTGGATTAGGGAGAGGATTTGTAGCGAGATTTGAGAGGAAAGTGTAAAGAAAGTGAGGTTGTTTGGATTAGGGTATATTAAAGTGGATTTGTGAGGAAAGTTTATTAAAGTTTGTGAGTGATACGATGATTGTAAGAAGTTTTTTATTTTTTTAAATGTCTAAAATGTAAGTTTACAAATTTATCCTTTCTTTAAAAAATATTTAAATAATAAAATATGAGATATTTTTGTGTTAATTTTAGGTAATTGAAATTTTATAATTACATATAAAAAATATTTTCATAAAATCAAATCAAATCAAAATTAAAATTAATTTTTATTATTGTTAATATTATTATTTAATAAATTTATTTTTATTATTATTAAGTATTAAGTATTAATTTTTATTTATTATTATTATTTATAATTTTTTTTATATATTATCTCTATTTTAAATTTTAAAAATTAAGGGTAATTTAGACTTTTGCAATGGTATGATGTATTTTTTGTAATATTTCTTTGCCTTTCTTCGCTAGGTAGTGAAGATGATTTTTATCACTCTCCCGCAAATCAACGCTCTCCAATATGTGCAATTGAGTGAAAACAAACAAAAGAAATTTGTGCATTTCAATCCGAGTGAAAGTATTCACTCGAATACAAAAAGAGCATAATAGTTGATTTTTTTATGACTTTCGTAACATGATAGAGAAACTTATATATGACACTAAAATGACTTGCACTCTTCCATCAAGAATTTTTTTATCATTGTTAAAATGAATTTTCTATGTGGGTTTTGAACTAACATTTATATAAGTGAATAGAAGGTCCAAAATTTCTACGTTGATTAGTTATATATAAAGTCTATCTTTTATGTCGATTTTAAAGATTCCTCACAAAGAAAAAAAGTTTTAAAAGATGTTTTTGTATACCTTTTTTATCTTCACTTTCTATGTTGGTTAAGGTTATAATATTCATAGAAAATAAGATTTATTTTTAGGGATGTAACTTTAATTGACATAAAAAGTATTTTTTTTTTAAATGTTGGTTAAGGTATTATATTCATAGAAAATAAGATCTTTTTTGGGATGTAACTTTAATTGGTATAAAAAGTTTTTTTTTTTTTAAATTGTTTGGCGTAATCACTTTCCTACATACATAACAAACACAATTTTGAGGCATGAATTTTAAAGTAAAATCTTAATGACGTAGTATATAAACAATTCTAAACTTTACCTAAAGTTAATGTATTCAACTACATAAAAATAATTAACTATACAAAATGGTTAATCTTAACATGATCATTTATAAGGAATACTTAAGAAATTACGTCAACTATTCTTAAATTTCTTGTAGTACTTAATCCTTTAGTGGAATGAATAACTAAATATCTAGACGATCAAATATTTATTCGATCAATAAAAGATTAAATTCACATTCAGATATTTCAAGTATGGGTTAATTATATATTACCCCTTTCCATGAGTAAGTAACTAATGCTTGCATATACAATTGTATGCATGTGCCTTGTCACATAATACATAGAATCATGGTTCCTCGATTAATTGGAGTATAATTGAATAATACTAAGACAAATAACTCACATTAGATAAAATGTACTATAATTCCTTTCTAACAAGTCATGAAAGCCCCCAACAACTTTATATGAGCTCCCACTATTCTATAAAATATAATGTACATTAAAATTGTACTAATTATTAAATTTATCAATATTAACTTAGTAACCTTAGAATATAGTTTTTTTTTTTAATAAACACAAAAGATTGATGAGAAATAACAACTATCAATTGCCAATGACCTTTACGAGTTTACATAATATTAGTAACAAATAAGTTTTACATTACTTAATATTTAATTTATATTTTTGTAAAATTCATTGTTGTGTTCAATACTTTTAAAAATAAGTAAGAGTGTGGAATTAATAAAGACTTAGTATAATATTAAGAAGTACACTAACTTTATACTCTTAGGCATAGAATAAATGATAAGGCATGAAATGAGATTAAATAGCAATAAATTAAAAAAGTTAAAAGTAAAGAATACAATATTTTGGTATTTTTCTAAAATAAGAAAGCTAGTTTGTTAGAAATATATAATATGGATATTGTTGGGGTTAGACTGATACGACCCAAATCCATAACAAGATGTTGAATGGTCATCTCAACAAGCAAATGAAGATGACATCAATAGGAGGAATGGTATGTTGAATCAAGTGTGTTCAAGCTTTGAAGAATCCAAACCCTTTGAGTTTGATGGAAGGCTGGATGTGCTTGCTGTTGTTGAGGCATAGAATAGGATCTGTGGTAGATTATTTGTGTTAATATACTCTTGATTGAATCCAAAGCTTAAGCATTCTCAAACCTTTTTAATTGAAAGTGTTTTTCAAACTAAGTGAAAAACAACCTGTTGTTTTGTCGAAACAACCGATTGGTTTATACTTAGGTGTTTTGAGAAAGGTTGAAAACTGTTTTTGATGGTTGACTTGCTGTCAAACCAAAACAACCGATTGATTCGAGCATTCAACCGATTGATTCGAGCATTCAACTGATTGTTTGTTTTGGGACCATAACAGAAAATTGTTTTGTGCTTTGACTGAGCTTTAAATGATTTTATAACTGAATACGCTCCAGTTTTAAATGCTTTGACCAGTCTTTGAAAGCAATAAATAG
>Ga0123342_1003433_pt1 | contig 25421 bp, 4 predicted proteins | sample Turbeawhitnodule_FD_89960 | JGI IMG/M metagenome (GOLD analysis project Ga0123342, IMG submission 89960) | Root nodule microbial communities of legume samples collected from Mexico - Turtle bean Mexico white nodule | ecosystem: Host-associated > Plants > Roots > Nodule | place: Mexico: Nepantla... | reverse complement strand
TATATATATATATATATATATATATATATATATATATATATATATATATATATATATATATATATATATATATATATAAAGAGTACTTTTTAGTTTGTTTTTAACTTCTGTTTATTTTAAAAATAAACATGTAAAAAATTATAATAATTACTTTTTTTTATTGAAATAAGTTTTTTTTTTTTAAAAATAAGTTGGAAAAAACCGCAATCTGTATATTTAAAATTTTACGTTTAATCTTCACTATATAAAAAGAAATACTTTTAATGTTTGATATCTAAGGAGCAAGATCTTCACATCCAATCAATATCCATTTGTATTATGATGAAATTGACTTCAATCTCCATAAATAAAATATTTAAGTTTTATAGATTAAAAAGGTACTTAAGAAGGAAAATTCGCTCAATTGCATTTTTGACAGAAAAAATAATCATAAAAATATCAAATACATTGTATCAACCATATAATTATTAAAAACGACTATTCATTATTTTTTTTTCAAATCTAATTAGCACTTGTTTGAGAATATATGAATTTCATATATAATACATTTTATATAGTGTTGAAATAATTCAAAAGATAGCATATCATTCACCCAACATTTAAAGTTATAATATGTACCCAAAAAACAGTTAATATGTTAACATTAAAAACATAAAATATATATCCTCTTATTATTATTTTGGAATCTCTTGACATGAGTAGTGCGAATAAGGGAACTTGATTCTCTATTTTCTAGTGTAAAGAATATCATAGCATTGCTACTCTAGGAATTATATCAACTTTTGGATTATGTGTAAAGCTAGAACAAGAAATAATAATAACACGAATAATAATTTAAAGTAAAAAATCAAGGTATGCCATTAAATTGCTAATCATGTCTTCCTTATTTGTAACACAAACATTTTTAAGAAAAAAATGGTTAAATCATACAAAAAGAAAAACAACCTACCGCAATGATTTCAAACTAATTATTAGAAAATGTGACAAGTAGGTCCTAGTTTATATTTTGTACCAATTTTCAGTAATACTTTATATTAAAACAAACAAAGCAAATTCACGGTCAGTATTGCCTTACGAAAAATAGTTTTGATTTAAAGCAACAAAAAAGTGGTTTAGTTTTTTTTTCTGAGACCAACAAAAGTAGTAATGTAGCATAGTTAAAACAAACCATTTAGGTGAAAAACATTTATACTTGGTTGGACATGATTGGTAAGCAAATCACCGACGAATCACTTGATTCAATGTATCATGATTGAGAAATTGAAATTGATGTGACAATATCAAATTACACGAAGAAAAAATTCCCCAACTCAAGCATGGTTAAAAGTTTTACTTGGATATTGGTATGTGAATGCTTCGTAATTGATCTTAAATTCTGTAAGACAATCAGGTTTATGGTTACTTATAATTTTTCGTGAAGAAAATGTGTGTACTGATAAGTTGGTTAATTTAAGATTTATTCATAAAGAATCATTTCATTGGTATAATAGACTTCCATCTATTTTGTTCTTAGAATTTTTTATAAATAGGTATAGTCTACCTATATATCGTTTTTGTTAACATATGAGTTTTGGTTTATTTCCTCATATTTTTATATTTTCTTTCTTTTTTCTTTTTTTAATAATATTTTTTTCATGTGATGACAAATGATTGTTGTTACTTGAGATGTGAGTTTAGATAAGATGTCAAGTTAAATAGTGATACTAACATCAAAACTTTTTATAAAAAAAAAAGTTTTACTTCAATATGTTCCATAGATATTAGGGCACAAGCAAGAGCAAGTGATGAAGTGAAATAGCACTTTCAACAACTACTAGTTTCTTGCACAATTAAATAGGATATTGACTTTGTCACAGTGGACAATATTAAAGCATTGTTTAAAGCAAAGGATGATTGGGAATAATTGGGATTAGACAACACAAATGTTCTCTTGCTCGAATACTAAATTAGACCAAGAAAGAAAGTAAGAAGAGAAATAAATAAATAAAAAAGACAGAAACTAAGGTTAAAAGTTAATGGATGTCCCTTTCCATGACACATATAGATGCTGCTTCACCAATTCATTTTGATGTTTAGCTTGATTCCAATTTATCATATCGAATATAAAATGGCTTAGGGATAATCATACTTTTAAGCTTATGATTAAATAGTTTGGCTATTAGGTTTCTTATAAAATAATATATATGTTGAAAAAGTTGTACATTATTTTAGTATTTGTTTTAGAAGTTTTAGATAATCAAACTTAATCTTAACCATGTATTTTCAAACCAAAACATGGTAAAGATAAAATTTGCATGACTAAACATTTCTAGAGGATTGAATAGTGGATGATTGATGAATCTGACATCTTATAGGTGGTTTCATTTTTTATTTATTTAGAGATTTTTTTTTACAATTCTAACGAATGTTTATGCTTGATTTATGTTAGATTTATTATGAAACCAATAAAATTGTTGGATATTGAATCTTGTGGATTTATATGATGTGTTTAGAGTTATAGGAATAAGACCATTTTTAAAGATGGAGTGTTAGATCATTTAGAGATTTTTTCATTGACTCAGTTGAAGGTTTGATCTTGGATTACCTCTAAATTCTCCTCTGTCTGCTTCTCTTATTTTTATTGGTGTTTTGATCCTTTGGTTTGACTATTCTTGATTTAGCTTGTTTGTGTCAATGCTAGTTTCATGGAGTTTGGGATGTAGTTGTTTGGAAGGTTTGTGATGTTTAATAATTCTGATTTTTTATAATAATTGTTGATCCTGAAGTGATTCATATTTATATATTTTTTCTTGTAGATAAAAAAATTTCTTAAATATTCTTATTTATTCATTTTTTTTCACTAAAATAATTTTAAATATTAGTTTGAATCAAATTTAATCCATAAAATGACTTCAAAATTAAGTGTTATTACTTATGGAGTTGTGAGAAAAATTTAAAAAAAATCAATGAGAAGAAAAAGGGCAAATAAAAAAAAAAGAAATTAACAATGGGAGGTTGACAAGGGGAGGCAAGAGATATGGTGGGTGGGCCAAGAAAAAAAATGGCATGATTGGGCATTTGATTAAAAAAGTAAGATTGATGATGATGATGATTATGGAGCGTTGAAGTTGGCAATGATTCATGAAGATAAGGTCTGTGATGTGTTCCAGGCTCCAAGGCCACTTGGCCAGTGAGAGTTTGGGTTTGTGCTCTTTGTTTGGCCTTTCCACAACCCTCTTTCTTTTCTTCTTCACCAACCATCCATGTCAACTAACACTTTTGTCTGCATTTACAACACAAACTCACTCTTTTATTGCAATCTACGTAATCATTTTACTACACTTTCTCTCTTCTTGCCTCTCATAACCTAGCATCCAATTCTCTTCTATTGCCCAAAATACACACCAACAATCTCATTTCTTTACCTCCATCATTCATTCACACAAACCAACCCTTTTCTTTCTGTATAATTACACTTATGCAATGCGAAACTAGATCATACTACAAACTTTATTACTTCTAGTTTTTGTGCAAGGAAAAGGTTTTCAACTTCCAGAGTTTTCTGTATGAAAAGAGTTCTTTTCAGATATGTATTTGTTTCCATTTGAAATAAAAAAAAAAAGAATTATTTAGAAATAAACCCAAAAAATAACAAAAATATCTAAACATTTAAGTACTCCAATTTTTCAAAATTCTGACAATATAAAAAATTATGATATCAACCAAAATTGACACTCATTCACTATAAATTATTAAATAATTAAATAAAAATTAATTTTAGGTGTCAAAATAATTAGTTACCGTATTGATTGTATTGATTAAATTAAAGATATTTTATAAATTTTATTAATATCTAAAATAATTTCTATTATTAACAAAAAAATTTATAAAGTAATTTTTAATTAGTATCTAAACATTTCTTACCAAAGTTTTAACTATTAACTATTTTATATTCTAAATTAATCTCTATTAGTTTTAAAGAGTAATTTAAAATAAATAAAATTTTAATAATTAATTTATATACTAATTTAAAAATTATTTTATAATTTTTTATTAATAATAAAAATTATTTTAAATATTAATAATTTTTTAATCTTTAAAATGATATCTAATTTAATAAATACAGTTATTAATTATATTTTATCTTTAAATTTAATTATTATTTAATGATTTTTTTAATAAAAAAATATAATCTCACCGTATACATATACATTACACAAGCCCCGGCCCATGAACTACCTGAACAAAAGAAGCTATTTTGCCGAAGATTGTATTTGCCACTGACACGTGCATTGAGCATTATTATGTTCTTTCTTTTTTTGAAAACTACATCTTCAGGCTATAAGCTTTAGCTTTTGTGTCTAAATAAGTTAATATGAGAGAAAAATCATAAGTTTTTACTAAAAAAGATTAATCATACTTATACGTTTGTATAAAATATAACTGTTTTTTTTATTTTAATCACTTTTAGATATTAACAAACGTATATACACAGAGTCCATAATAACAATAGATATTCAATAAGATATGGCCAATTTTGTGGTCTAAATTGTGTAAAGGTGTTTCTTTGTAGAAAGGATTGAAGTACTTAAGTATCTCTTTATTTATATTTTTTTTTTCTGATAAAAAGAAACAACACTTCTTTCAGATTTAATATATGTCATGACAACATATGTCAAATTAGAAAAAAAATTCAAAGAATATATTAAATGAGTGGTACATAATCTCTATAAGATTTCTACGTATGTAATTCTACCTGTCATATGATGTATTAATGTTATTTTTCGAATTAGGAATATACTGAGCTCATTAATGTAAATTCTAGGAATAATATAAATGTAGGGGTGATTTGTTCAAAATTACTAGAAAATTATAAAATAAAAATTAATTTTTAAAAAAATAATAATTAATTACTATACTAAATAAATTAGATATTAATTTATAAATTAGAAAATTATTAGTATATAAAGTAATTATTATTATTATTAATAAATTATAATTTAGTATCTAATTAGTTATCAACTTTAATAGAATCTAAAATAATTGTAGTTAAAATCTTGGTAAATTAGAAATCAATTTAAAAAATTAATTTATAATTTTTTATTAATAATAAAATTATTATAGATATCAATAAATTTTTAATTTATAAAATAGTATATAATTTAATTAATATAGTTATTAATTATATTTTTTTTAAAATTATTTTTTATTTAATAATTTTTTTTGCATGTTTATGTTTTACGCTCTTCTGCAAACTCTTTCTACTTTGTATATGAGTTGATACATCCATTTATGTTTCTAATGATAAAAAAATATTAGAATTTCAATTAGTATGTTATTTATCTCTCAAACATATATACATATCATATTAATTTTAAGTTTAAAGATATTTTTTTTATCAGCAATAAAATAAATAAATAAATAGGAACCACTTCAGGTTGGTCCAACCCTACGCCTACCTACCAGTTTAGCCAAGGAGCTACCAGACCAACACTACCTAACATTACAAAATCAACCTCATACAATCCATAGAATTTAAAACTCAACTAGAATACGGAAATAACTTACACCGAAACGAATACTTCAGATACATCTGTCACTCTATTATTAAAGATGACCGAGTTTAAGAGACTAATTTGTGTGAAACAAGTCATAAAAAAACCATTCATCAATGTATCTTAACCTAATAATTTAAAGTTTTCAATGAGATCTGTGACCCGTTGAAGATTCTGGTTTGACACAAGTTTTATTTACTAGTTCATGATACTTATAATTAGAAATAATTTTGGTGTATTGCTATAGATACACATATCTTTTAAGTGAAGATGTGAAAAGGGTATAAGTTAATAGAAAGTGTGACAAGGTCTAGTCAGCAATGCACCAGGTGGACAACATCTTTATCAAAGGTAGCATACCCCACTAAGGTTTTCTTTGTTACATACTTCACATTATGTGTGATTAGACTCATGAGTCACATTACATAATCACATTTCACATGGGCATTAGATATGCCATGTTTCTTTCAAAATCAAATAATTAAGAGCCATTTTAACATGATGAACTTGTGGAAAGTGAGTTAAACTATTTATATTATTGATGGATTTTTGCGGACTATATGGTCCTTTAAGTCTCTTCTATTATAAATAGTACTTTAGACAAAGCTAGTGTACTTGATACATATTTTGATTTCATTTAGGTGAAGAAACATGAAGCGACTTCAAGTTTTGTATTGCTTGAGATTATATGTAATCTTCCAATCTTTCCTATTGATGTGTTTTATGACCAAGATTTGAGTTATTATAGTAATTAAACGGTGTGTAATGAAGGACCAAAAGGACAAATGGGATTATTGAAGAATGAAGAGACAAATTCAATGGCCACAAAACATGCAAATCTATGTGATAATGTGCATATATGGCTTTATAAAAGGTGAGTTTGTTAGCTGAAACTTTATGTTTTTATGTATCAATAATGAATTAATAAATAGATTTGTAATATTTAATATTTTAAAAAAATTATTAAATAATATTTAATTTTAGAAATTAAAATAATTAGTTATTATATTGACTAAATTAGATATCATTTTATAAATTAAAAAAATTATTGATATCTAAAATAGTTTATATTATTAATAAAAAATTATAAAGTAATTTATAAATTGGTAGTTAGTTAGACTTTAATTACTAACTACTTTATATTCTAAATTAGTTTCTATTAATCTTTTAGAGACTAATTTAGAATCTAAAACATTAGTAACTAAAACCTTGATAACTAATTTAGATACCAATTACAATTTAAAAATCTTTTTAAAAGATTTTATTAATAATAGAAACTGCTTTAAATACCAATAATTTTTTAGTATCTAAAATAGTATGTAATTTAATTAATATAGTGACTAATTATTTTTTGTCTCTAAAAAATATCTTCTATTTAATAATTTTCTTGTAGTATAAGAGTTAACGTATTATAGGTTCATAAAACAAATATAAGTGATTGGTCTATAAAGAGCATATAACTTACAATCCTTATGTAGAACCCCAAAACCAAAGACCTTCCTAGGTTTTGTGTTAAAGGTTAAACTCCATCCAAAATGCTTCAGAGATTGATTCACCTACTAGAAACTCATTATTTTGACAAGTAACTTACACAACAAATTTAACACTGAGATTGGTGAAGTGAGCATCCCAATTCAAATGTTTGTCCTCTGTTGTCAAGACCAACTACAATGCTCCCAACTCCCAAAGATCCTTGCAGGCATTTTGTAATTGGCCAAATGCAAAGAAGCTTCTATGATGTAGCACAATTCTCCTCTCCCCTGGTGTATGATCTGAGGTGCTCCACTGCAGTGGCTTCTTTGGGGAGTCTCTCAGGTTTAGTAGATGTAAAAAAATGCTTTTAAATGCTTCACTCCTTATGTAACATTCTATAACATGCGTTTTCTTTTATGATAAGAATATTTCTTGTGTTGGTGTGTTGTAAAAGTAAAGAATGATGTTGAAAAAGATAAGTGAAAAAATGTGTTATTTTGCATTGATATAATTTGGTAAGTTGATATGAACCAAGCTTTCTTCATATTTTTATACAGAGTTTTTTTGGTTGATGATCCAGTAGCAAAAAATAAAGATGAAAGTAAATAAAAGCAAAAGAAAATTTAGTACAACCTTTCAATTAAGCTTATTAGAGGGACTCATGAGCATATGAGAATAAAAATAACGGGGGAAAGATCAATCAAAATAAATATCTAAAAATAAAAGTTTAACGAGAGAATGGAGAACAATATTCTATATCATTTGGAGTTAAGAATATTAAATTATTTAATATAGTTCTTTTCAAAGAAATAAAGATGGATACTGATAATAAGGATTATAAAGTTGAAGGAAATCATAATTAGTTACCTTTATTTGAACCAATTATTCATAGAATGAAAGTTTTAACTACTATGAGCAATAAATCAAACAATGATAAGAACTAATAACAATTATAGAATAATGAAAATAAATTCTAGATCAAAATCGCAATAAATGGATTTCTTTTACATGTAAAAAAGCAAGCATTTGGATTTCTTTCTTTGTAACCTTTATGTTCCTGCTAGGGAGATGAGACCTAGAGAACTATTGAAGTCTTCTTCTCCTTCCTTCGATCGGGCAGGTGACTGGGTGATGAACTGAGATTCTTCTCGTCCTCCTGCTTATCCTTCGGCACTCGGCACTCGGTCGTCGGGTGAACACCGGATGGTGGGGGTACCTGCAAAGGCACTCCGACGCTCAAGTCAGTAAAGCGGATGGTCAGCTCTCAGGTAGGTGAACAGTAATAAATGACATACCTTCCTCCTTGGGATGCGCGCTATTTATATTATTCTAATGGGCCTACCTTGTTGGGCCCGTTTATCGGGATGAATACCGCTTAGGGTTGCATTACCTAATTTTTGATGGTGGATTAGCTTCACTGATCTCGGTTTGAGTGTTAATTGTAATGGGGTTCGGCCATCGGTCAGATTCCCATGGTGCGAGTCGGCCATCGGCCAAATACTTGTGGTCTTCGGCCGTCTCAGTTAAGTCTTCTAAGGTCTCGGCCTCTCGGCACGAGTCTCCAAAGGTCTTGGCCTCTCGGTCTCTCGGCCAAGTCTCCAAAGGTCTCGGCTTCTTGGAAGTATTGGTCAGGTTCCTCTGGTCTCGATCAGGTTGACTAGGGCATCGGACAGCCAGGTGGGTCCCAGCCTCGCCCAATACCGGTACACTTTACACAACCTTTAATTTTGATTATAATTAAAGTTCTATCATTATGATTGGATGTCAAGTTCGATATTGGAATTAAAGGCCAATTTCAAATGGCTTAATAACCTTTTTCTAATTGAAAATCTCAACTCCATAAAAATTATCAATTCGAGAAAGCACTAATTAATTTCAAAGAATTCTTAAGATTAATTATTAATCTCTTCTATCTTGTGTAACAAATGAACACGATGATTCGTCAAATAAACATAGTTGTTGGGATTTAAGTAGAAAATTCCACAATTAAACTTGTTAAGAAAGAAAGAAACTATTTACACTTGACTTGATCATGAATCAATGTCACAACTTAAAACATCATTTTAAGAGGGGTTATGATTTCATTTCAGAAAGATATTTTAATGATTGTTATATTTCAAGACTAGTGCGTATGCATAGGAATTTTTTTATATTATGTATTATAATTTTTTTTAAATAAAAATCATGTTGGTTATTAACTTATTTTAATCATTAAGAAGATAAATATTAAATAGTAAAATGAAATAATTAATTATTAAGATTTTAATTTTTAATTGATTGATAGTAGCAACATATTATATTTCTTAATGAATTCCCTAAATTCCTAGTTGTCATAAATTAACTTATCAAACTTTAGTGTAGTAGTAAATCTATGTAATAATCAGTTTGATAGAATTTAATTAACTGAATCCACAATAAGAATTTTTAATAAGTAGTTTTTTAAAACAAAATTGTATCTACTTTTTTAAAAATAATTTAAAATGAATTTAATTTTTATATTAAATTTTATGAGCTTGACTTAAATGATAAGCAACTTTGTTAAATTTGAGAACATGATTGGAAAAAAATAGTACTTTTTAGACTTCTTCTTTTATATCACTATTTGAGGGGTGCGAAATAATTTATATAAAGCAAAATAATATTGTCTTTAGTCTTACAACTAATATATAAATTTATATATAATCAATGTCTTCAATCTTGTTGTGAGTGTCATTAGTCTAGTTTTGTTTTTATAATCTTATTTATTTTATTTCGTTTGTTTCTCAGCATCCGTTTCACATCTACTGTTGTTTTGTTCTTTGAAGGAGTATAAGCACTAAAAAAAATTAATTAAATAAAAATTAATATTAAAGATAAAAAATAATTAGTTATTATATTAACAAATTTAAAAATTAAAAATATTATTAGTATCTAAAGTAGTTTCTAAATTTAGAAACTAGTTTTTAAATTTGTATCTAATTAGCTACTAAAATTTCATTAATTAATTTAAATTCTAAAATTGTTGACTAAAACCTTAGTAGATAATTATATATTAATTAACTAATTTAAAAATTATTTTCAAAATTTAGAAACTGATTTTTAAATTTGTATCTAATTAGCTACTAAAATTTACCAATTAATTTAAATTTTAAAATTTGTTGACTAAAACCTTAGTAGATAATCATATATTAATTAACTAATTAGATACTAATTTAGAAACTAGTTTATAAATTTAGATACTAATAATTTATTTAATCTTTAAAATAATATCTAATTTTGTTAATATAATAATTAGTTATTTTTATCTTTAATGATTTTTTTAGTAGTGAAGTTTGAAAAAAGAGATTATTAATCTATAATTTGTATAATTCTCTTTGCATAACCTTTACTTTACTCTAGTGCTTTGTTAATATTTTCGAACTTGATATGAAGAAATATTATCCTTGATAGCTGCTTCTTGGATCAAGTTATAATTAAATTATAATATTTAAATTGTTACATTTTAAATAAAAAGAGTTACACTTTAAATATGTGGTATCAAGATTAGTTTATACTTTGAATATTAAGATTCATGTGCATGAATTATTATAAAAAAAAAATCATGTAATAAAATAAATATAAATTCAGAGGAACCAAACTTATTGAGAAAAAAAGTTAAACTTAATAAAATCATATAATGTAATTTTTTCCCTTTATATTAAAATTAACTACTATATCCACTTTATGATTCTCTTCTCCAAAATTATTTAAGAAACTTTAAAAGTCACACCGGAACATTTAATTTTTGAAATTGTTTTAAAATCTTGTCAAAAATATTTTACAACAAACAAATCAACCTTATCTCTATGCACACGGAACAAAGAATGTAATAAAATGATTTTACTTAAATAGAAAGGCCTTCGCGGAATTGGGCGTAGGCCCAATATATTGAAGCCCAAAATTACTTGCTTCAATATAAGATCCTCTTCAGGCTGCTTCTTCCTGCACCTCCATACTTTCTTGTGCCACCCCCATAAATTTTTCTTATGCCAAAAATACCCTTTTCAATATTCCGGATTACATAATCCGGAAGTCTTTTTCTAGATTCAGAATTAGCTTCCGGATTATGTAATCTGGAAGTCTTTTGTGATTAGCTTCCGGATTACATAATCTGGAAGTCTTTTTTATACATAAGATTAGCTTCTGGATTATGTAATCCGGAAGTATTTTTTTCAGATGTGTTATTAGCTTCTGGATTACGTAATCCGGAAGTCTTTTCTAAATATGAAATTGACTTCCGAATTATGTAATCTGGAATTTATCTGGATTACATAATCCATAGGCTTATTATTTCAAATCCAAGGGGTGAAAAAAAGGATAAAATGGTATTTTCATATTTAGTATGGGGGTGGCACAAGAAGGTATGGAGGTGTAGGAAGAAAGAGTCTCCTCTTCATTCTTATTGGGTTTTTGTACACTATTTGGGTCATACTGGACTTAGTGAAAGCCCCTCCAAATGATTGAGGGCAACTGCTTCCTGCACCCAATCAATTTTGACTCGCACCCAACAAAAATTTTAAAACCCCTTTCTGTCCTTTTCACATATTTGTTTACGGATTTCAATATTCAGAAGTTATTTTTATACATTCTGGATTTCGAAATCCAGAAGGTCATTTTCATATTTCATTTAAGCTTCCAGATGGTCATATCCGAAAGTGAATAATGAGTTCCAAATTTTCATATCCGGAATGATATATTGTAAATGGTGTTTAGGATTGAGATCCGAAACTCATTTATGTTTGTTTATGGATCTTGACATTCGGAAGATCATTTATGTTGTCCAAATAAGCTTTCGGATGGTGAAATCCAGAAGTGACATATTAGTTATGGATTTATACATCAGAACTTTGTAATTTAACTTACGGATATGAATATCCAGAAAGCAAAAATTTAAAATCATTAAGCACTAAATGGACATTTTACATGAGCGTGTTGTATGCCGGTCATAAATGACATGGTCATGAGACCCCACGAAGGGATAGGAAGCATTAAGAGAAATTATAAATTTACAAATTTATACCATTCACACATTAAATAAAAATTTACTAAGAAGAGTTTGATATAGAAAATAGAAAATAGAAAATAAGAAAAACGTAAAAGAAGAAAAGAACGAATAGAACATTTTTATTGATACTTAAAGATAAAATTTTATCTCTAATCCTTTTTCTTTGTATTTATTAAGTTCTTAGAACGAATACAAACCTACACAATAATCACAAAATCAGAGTTTTCTCTCTCTATATATATATATGGATTAAAATTATGCACTTACAATATTTAAATAACATAATTGTCACAATTAAATATGAGAGAACGAAATTACATATTTTTATTCATAGTGTTTACAATAGCTAAAGGTTTAAAATTACAAATTGCTCATTTAAGATGAGTTGACAACATATAAAAAGCAGAACACACTACTCACCATAGAATAAGTACTCCAAAATGTTGTGCATTAAAGAAAAATTAAAAGGTATTTTGATTAAGAAAAAAAAAACAGTTACTTTTTGTTTGTGCCAGTTGAGATTCCTGTTTCTATCATCATAAATCAGAATTATGAGCCTTTCAAGAATTGTGGAACAAAATGTGCATGAAAAGTCAAGTGAAGCTTTCATTTTCAGACCTATTTTCTTTCCATTATGAAGAGGAAGTACTTGCTATATTCCAAATTAATCCCCACTCAATTAATGACTAGTAATTAACCTTTTACCACAACACACTGCTTCTTTCATTCCATGAATATCAGTCACACTCCATTCTACTAAATTCAAGTTGAATTCTATGCTATTCTAGCTTTAATTCATTTACTTTGACCTTGCTTGCTACTTCTATTGGAAAAAATTATTAAGTCATTTTTTAATTATATGAAATTTCTTATTCAAATCATGTTTTCACCCATAATATTTTAATTTAACCATCTTGCAATTCTATTTTATTGTATAACTTTTTATTAGTATATATATATATATATATATATATTTTTATCTTATCTTTTTGACCTTACATGATGACTTAATGTTTTATCATAATGAATAATTTCATTATCTACTTTACTATAATTAAATATTTGTTCTCTTTAAAGTTGTGTATAATATTAAAAACTTTATTTACATATATTAACATTTATTTATCAACAAAGAAAATAAAATAAAATATATAAAAAAAAGTGTTTATGCTTTTATAAAAAAAGAAAAAACAAAAATAAAGGTGAATGTATGGTTATGTTGTATTTATACATATAAATATTAGATAAACCTTACCATCTACCTCTAATAAATCTAACAAATCATCTGCTTACACTTAATGTACAATACTACAAGAAAATAATGAAATAGAAACCAATTTTTAGAGACCAAAATAACTAGTTACAATAGTAACTAAATTAGAGACCATTTTAGAAACTAAATAAAAAATTGGTTTATATTATTGTTAAATAGTTTCTAAATTGGTATCAACTAAGGTTTTAACTACCAATTATTTAGTTTCTAAATTTGGTTTCTAATTCATAATTTTATTGTGGTGCAATATTATATGAAATTAAAAAAATAAACATAAAAATTAATCTTTTTTTATTGTTTCCTTTTAATAATCTTTTATTCTATTTTAACATTTTTCTTTTTCAAGACTAATAATATAATGTTAACACCATCATACAACTCTTTCTTAATCTCATTCATATATTAAATTTATTGTATTACTTCTCTCTTTTTTTTTAATCGGTCTATTATAGATTTATATGTATAAACCAACTCAGAGACGTTAAATTTTATTTTTGCACACTTTTTTTAATATAGAATGAAATAATTTTAAATAATTAATTTTGGTTTGATTTGGTTTAGGGCGATTTCAAATTGTCAAATTTTAACTAAATTTGAAATCGAAGTGAATTGCTCCATTTAAAAAAAATCCAAATTAATCCAATTTTTTTTACTTTAATAGGGTATCAATTTTTGGTTACTTTTTTTATCGATTCAAATTCTGAATAATCCTAATGACCTTAATCCCTCCCACAACACATGTGTTTTAATAAACTACCAATTAACAATGAATTAAACTGGGTTACAAAATTTCAAACTCATCATAATGTAAATTATTGATTGAAGTGATTCATCTTTAACTCAACTCTTATGATATGAGTTGTTGGCTTAATTTCACATGTGCAATATTACTTATTAGGGTTTGCTAAACATTCATTTTATTCTTCTCTCAATTAAAATTTTATTCTTCATTTCCTTAATCTATAAAATATCAATCACATTAGTCTTTAAAGTTAATTAGTCTTTAAGAGTTAATGGGACCAAATTTTAGGTTATGTTTGACCTTTTTATTTATTTAAAAGTTACTTCAAAAGCTAAAATAAGAAATTTAAAAATGAAATAGAAGTTATTTGATAATTAACTCAGATTTTAACTTTTTTTTATGTTAAAAGTTATTTTAACTTATTGCCTCACCCAATAGAAAAAAATACTATACAAATAAATAAAAAATTTGCAAAAATAATTTAATCAACATTAATTTATTTTGATGACAGCAAAAATACTTTAAATATAAACATGTTTAAATTTTAAAAAAGGTAATTTCATGAATATAAAAAATATTCAATAAAAAGAAATTAAAGATGATTTACAAATAAGTTATTATGTAATATTAATTAAAGAAAACTAAGCATTTAAAAAAAAAGGTTTTGCATTACATTAAAAATACTTACATCTACGAATACTAAATTCAAAATATATTATATTATAAAAGATAAAGAATGCATAAAAGAATTAACATTGATGGATATTGTTTACTTTTTTTCTTTAAAAAATAACTTAACTTTTTACGTAAAAAAATAACAAAATTAAAATGTATAATGCATATAAAGACTTAATTATATTTTAAATTTCAAACTCAGTGGTCAAAATCAAATTATAGTACATTGACTGTGCTACTATTAGAAGAAAGAAAAAGACTTTGGTTCTTACTCTTTAATTATTCAATTTCTATTGTACAACTTGCTTACTAGCTTCTATATGCACTCCACCAACCACTTTTTCCCTTGTAATAATTTTTTCTTAACATATTTTTTTACCATTTTTTTCTTCATGTTTCAAAATATTATTATTTGTAATAAAAGATAAGCAAAATAATACAAATTTTGCTTTTTTTAATTATCCTAAATGGCTCATGCATATTCATTTCGTACTCCTGAATTGTTGAACGGCTAATAATATATGTACTTGATAAATTTCGAAAAGATTGTGTGATTTTTATTTATCTATTAAATTAACATTCAATATTTACTTAAATACTTATATAATAAAATACGTCAATATAAATATATTGATTGTGACAAAACACTAAAATGATATATAAAACTAAATATGATATAAAAGCTAAATATTTTTTTTATTATGATATAAAACTATTTTCAACTCAAATTAATGTTAAACTAAATATACAAAAAAATATCTAAAATCGTGTTAATTGATATCTAAGTGATTCACGAAAATCCAATAAATCAACAAACATAAACTTAATGACGTTTTCAATTTCAATTTCATTCAAATGAATTTAATTTATAATTTTAATTTAATTTAACACTCATATTACTTTTCCGTTCATTTATTCAAAAAATACAATACTTCTATGTTCAACACCCTTCTTGAACTAGTTAGGAACATTATATAATCTTAAACTTTTAATTATGTTCACAAACAATATAGGACCAACTTTTTCATGGAGACATTTAAAAAAATTAAAATAAATTTATCAGTTAAATTTAGTCAATAAATAATTTATATAATTTTAATTCATGTACAAGTTAATTTTAATTTATAATTTTTTTAAAAAAAATTATCAATGTATTCATATAAAGAGAAAATATTAAAATAAGAAAAAAATAAAGAATGAGGTGAGCTATTATTTTCGGTGCTATAAATACTATTACAGCGTTTTGAATCCGTGGGCTACATTTAAGAAAAAACTTAGTAGGAATCTACTTTTCTACACAAACAAACAACAAAACTAAAAGTGATTAAATTCAAGTAAAACACAGTTGTGGAAACGGGCTTTATTGCGTTTGAACCCTGCAGCTCCTATTTTTTGCATGGCCCCTCTACCTAACAAAACATAACTTACTAGATCACAGTCACCACCATAACTTTACATCACATTTTAATTCAAAATCATCTGATAAAAAAAAGTTAAATGTATTTTTTCACTATTATAGGAAATTGGTTTTTTTTTTTTTTCAATATTTCAGATTTTCTACCTTTTCTGATAAAAAAAATAGATTTTCTATATAATTGTAGGAAGAAAATTATTGAAATGAGTCCATGATAATTTATTTTACATGATAAATAGATTTTCAACGTGGATTACGACGTTAAAATATTTATAACATTCACGATTCACGTTATCTACGAGTCAACATAAAATGTTTTAACATCCTAGGAAGTATTTTAACATCTTAATCCATACTAAAATTTTGTTTATCACATAATATATTCCAATAATTTTCTTACTACAAGTATTTCAGAAGATATAAAGTTTGAACGAAGAACGAAAATCAATTTCGCGTGAAAACTATTGGAATAAGTCAATGATAATTTATTTTACATGATAAACAAATTTTTTCAATGTAGATTAGGACGTTAAAATATTTATAACATCCACAATTCACATTATCTCCAAGTCACAAAATGTTTTAACATCTTATAAATATTTTAACATCTTAATCTATATTTTAATAGTATTTTTACTACAACTATTTTAAAAGATATAAAGTTTGTACGATGAACTAAAATCAATTTCGCATAAAAATAAAAAAATTATATTTAACCTTCAAAAAATAATTTACACTGAGTTAATTTAAATAAATAATCTTTTTGTGTAAATTAACCACACGCTTAATAATAGTAAAAACATTATGTTTGATTACACATTCATTAATTTTAATGATAATTAATTTAAAATTATATTTTTCATAAATATTTACAGCTGAACAGTTTAAAATATTTAAACAACCTGATTAAGTACTCAGTTAGTTCTTCCACTGATACGTTTACATTTTTATTCATTCATTCATCAATTTTTACTGCACTGTGTCTGCATTTTTTTCAAACTACATTTGGCTTCAGTGGCCATTAAATACGTTAAGTTTTAGACTAATTTCTGGCTTTTCTGGCACACCGGTGTCTGAGACTTTTGACTCAAAACTTTTCACTTCTGTGGGGGCTGAGTACCTACATCTACTGTGGAAAAGACAAATTTTGATTTGACTTTTTAAAATATTTGTACTTTTAGTTTGTTATTAATTTCTATTTTTTATTTTAGCTTTTAGATTTTAAAGAATTATATTTTTAGTTCAATCTTTAAGATACTATAAAAAATAATTTAATTAATTAAAATATATATAAAAAAATAAATAAATATGAGTATTTTTCTTGCAAGGGTTTAGAAACAATCTTTCTATTTTTTTCGAACCTGCTGAGTTTTCGGTCTTCTCTATCGGTTTGAGTTTTTGGTCTGTTATTCCTTTGATTTGAGTTTGAGCTTGGTTTGTATACTCTTACCCTTTGAACTGGGTTAACTATATCTCTTAGTTCTTGGTCTCTCACGGATGCGTATGTGTACTTAAAAAGTGCTCTGATGTCAAAGTCATAATTGATATTAGTTAATTATCAGATAAATTCACTCTACTTATCTCTTCGATTGATCACCTATTTATAGCACCTTCTTATTGGGCTTAAAACCCAGTTGGACTTCTACTCTTTACACCTAATCTTCTTTAAACAAACCCTATATGTTTTGGGCCTTTTGAATGGGCTTTGCCAGAGTAACTATTTCTTCATTCTTTTCTTATTTTTATTTGATTTATGTTTTTCAGTCAACCTTTCGATTTACCTTTCAGTTTACTTGTCGGTCAATCTTTCGACCAACCTTTCCGTCCAGATAGTACACTAGTCACCCTAGGCATAAGGAATTTGAAAAGACGAAATGTCTGTTAAAAGAAATGAAAGGTTGCATTAAATGCTTATCAAAATGGAGATTTTTTGGGAATGACTTTGATTTTGACATTGATTAGATTTTGTTTATTAAACGAGTTTTTGTACGGAAAAATTGTATTGTTTCACATATGTTGCCTTTACTGTGCCATTTGACATGAAAGTTGATGAACCTTGATCGTTGGATGCGTTTATATTCAACGCTCATGAAGTTGCGATGTTTTGTTTGTAAATATTTTAAGAACACTATAAATATTTGGTTCAAAATGGTATACCCTACCACTTTCATTACTTTGGTATTCTTGCATCCAATAAATCTAGACGAGTATTTGGCCGAGAGATTTAGATGAATATTCTTGAAAGATATATTATAGGTAGTAATGAATATGCAAGTTGTTGATGCGCCAGAGAAGAAAGTTTGAGGCGTGTGTGCCATAAATCAGGGTCGATCGAAATTTGAGATGTGCGGGCTTGGTTTGGAAGAAGGGACATATGTAGTATAAGCTTACATATGGTTTACCCGAGCCAATCATCTTCTCTGTAGCCAAGTCCTACAAAACGCAATCATGTGAAAAAAGAACGAAACAAAAAATTTAGTGAACTGATTATCTTACTAACGGACATGAGATTTAAATTAAAAGAAACACAAAGAACATCTATCTTTGAGAGTGATATTGTTATTGAATTTAATCGTGCCCGTAGATGAGATGTCGTTGTTGAGTCTGTGGGCAGATTAACATTTTGGAATAAATGATGATGAAGTGTGTGTGAAAAATTGTCAATCAGATGCAATGTAATCGGTTGCTCCGCTATCCAAATCCATGGTTTCGTAAAAGTAGAACCAATAGATGAGTTATGGACAAACAAACCTACAACTTTTATAAACGCGTCACTTTTATCATTACTGTTGAGCGAGTTAGCAACCTTTGCCAATTGTTGAATTTGCTCGACAGTGAAGTCTTGTACTAGGTTTCCATAGAACTCGTTACTGATGTTTTCTTTGCCAAACATGATATATTATTTAACGGATAAAAATGGAAAGGCTGTCACCAAAATCGACACTCTGATATATATAAGAAAATGATACATAAGAAGATGGTAAGAAAAGAAAATTGTATATAAAAGATGGTAAAGAAAATGGTAATGCTACATCACACCATGTATAGAAAATATATACAAATTACAAGTTAATTATGTGATGATCCACTAATCATAAAATTCTATCATTATCAAATTAATTACGTATAATAATTATATATAATTTAATAATCATTATTTCCTTAATAATTCATTCCCTCCATATTTTTCTTTCATTTTTCTTAAACCAAACTATATAAAAATAGTTTCGATTTCTTTCTTCTTTCCCTCCTTCCAATTTTTTTTTCATTCAAATTCATTCTATATTATAAAATTCTTGTAAGAATATATATATATATATATATATATATATTGTGATGGTAGTGCTTGTGCCCACTAGTCAGCCTACTACCTCGGTTCTCACGGCACTCTTATTATCTAGTAAGTAATTTGTTCACCAACCAAAAATGGTAGAAAAAAACCCTTACAACTTTTTCCACATAAATTCAATGCACTCTTTCTTTTTGCTTCTAGAATCTTTGTTAACCTTTCAATGTTGGACAAAAAGCAATTAGATTGATTCGTCCTTATAGATATCAACATCATTCAATTTTTAATTTTTTCTCGGATGAAGTTTGGTTGGTGAGTTACTCACCTCATAAAATGAAATTTCCTTTATTTCTCAAGTTCAAATTCTTATGAAGTGATTTTTTTGGATGTGATAGTATTATAAGTTCAACATCTTAAATTGACGAGATAAAAATATTTATTAATATATAAAAATAAAAATATTTAATATAATATATAAGTTGATGCAAATCTTATCTTAAATCAATTTTATAAGATTCAATTAGATTTAAATTTCATTTCTTAACCTAATATCAAAATCATCGTTAACTTTATCATATCACTCGTTATTTGTCTATAAATAAATGCAAATCTCATTTATAACTCCAGTTAATATCAGAAAATCATAGTTTAATCAGAATAAATTTTATAAAAAATCCATTCAAAGACCACTAGTATATATCTTGATTATCAGTGTAATTATGAGTTTTGTTAAATTCTTATTTTACACATCATCCTTCTCACCGATCTCACTTTTTTTATTCATGTGCATTAAAATCTATTAATAGATTATCATTTAGAAGCTATTTTTCTAAAAAATCTGGTTTGAAAATAAGTTTAAACATAGATTTTTGAACGGTCTTTGAGTTTAGGAAGCATGCCTAGACTATGTCCTTCGCGTGTATTTCAGACTATCTTTTGCCCTAAAGTGATCATAAAACTGGTCAACTTAGAAGTTGGAAAGATATTAACATACATTAATATAAGACAACCTTCACAGACAAATTTCAAAGCATTGACAAAAGCTACATCACAATTAAATAATGTCCAATATTAATTGTTGATATAACTCCTAAACAAAAGAAAATCTAAAAACTTAAAAGTACCTTTTTCATAGTTTTCTTTCCATGGTAGAACTTTATTGATAAGGTTTAAAAAAAGTTTAATGGCATGTTTTATCACCAAATTGTCATCCTTATGTCGCTCATTTATAGTTAAGTTTCCAATTTGTATATTTTCATTATAATCTTTTTTTCAGTTTTTATACATTTTATTGGTAATAAAACGAAGTTACTTCATAAAAATGGTGATAAATTAACACTGTTTTACAATAACACGCACTTCTTAATTACATGTCAATAACATGAATGAAAACTTAAAAATAATCTTTTTATGAAAAAAAATAATAATAAATATGAAACATTCTAGGAAGTTCCAACACTATTAAAAAATAATTAAATAAAAACTAATTTTAGAGACAAAAAATAATTAGTTGTTATATTGACTAAATTAGATACTATTTTATGATGGACTAAACAAATTATAAATTATTTTTTATTATAAATAAATAATTTCTAAATTAATATCTAATTAGCTACTAAAGTTTTAGCTATCAATTATTTAAATTTTAAAGTTGGTAGCTAAAACCTTGGTAGATAATTAGATATTAATCTCAAAGTTATTTATCAATAATAAAAACTAGTTTAGATACCAATAATTTTTTAGTCTTTAGTCAATATAACAATTGATTATTTTATCTCAAAAAAATTAATTTTTTTTTTGTGTGATTTTCTTGTAGTACAACCTTATTATACAATCTATTATGAAAACTAAAAATAGAATAATGAGTAAATATGGTGGGGTGAACTAATTTAATGATAAAATTTAGAAATTAAAAAATAAAAGAGTGATAAAAATGTGTTATTAAAACTATACAAAGACAAATAATTGCATTTATAATTTTGTAATAAGAAAAATTTGAAATTTGAAGAAAGAGTGTAAGAAAGAAGAGTGCCCCCATTATGTGAGATGCATGCATATGTGGGTGGACAGTGAGGCAAGAAAGGAGTGGAGTTCAAAAAGTTGGAAGGAAATTTAAAAATGTTAGAGCCCATAGTATATACAACTTAAAATTGATTCCAGTCTAAGAAAGACAAGAAGAACAAACCTTATTCTCCTATTCTGGCAATACTAAATTTCAGGAATTTTCTATACAAATAAACATATACCTTTCTTTTTCTGCCACACACACTATATAAAAATAGTGCAATGGATTGTCTTGGAATCATGTTTATCCCCTCCAAGTTTTTATATTAATAATTCTCATTCTCTGTGTCTCTCTTTCTCTCTCTCTCTCTCCCATAATTCTGACTTGGGGTTGTAATTAAAGAGTGGAAGTTGCCCCAATCAATCAAAAAGCTCAAAGCAGACACCAAAACCAAAAAGACAACATGGGCAGGGCTCCTTGCTGCGACAAAGCAAACGTGAAGAAAGGTCCATGGTCACCAGAAGAAGATGCTAAGCTCAAATCCTACATAGAAAAACATGGCACTGGTGGTAACTGGATTGCTTTGCCTCAAAAAATAGGTATATTATACCACTTTCTTTCTAACCCTATTTCTAAATTTTTCTTCTTTCCTTCTTTCATTCACTATCTATGTGTAATTACAAGACAAGGACTCGTTCAACCAACAAACACTTCAAATTTCCTTTTGGAAATACAGTGTCAAAATTATTATAAGATTATGTTTCAATCAAAATTATCATTTGGTTTCGGTGATTCTCACTGATTCAACAACCATCGTGATCAATATGAAGATAGGTTTGGTCTTCTTCTTTTTTGTGTCTGACAGTGTTATTGATTTTGTGAATTAGGCCTTAAGAGATGTGGCAAGAGTTGCCGTCTTAGGTGGCTAAACTATCTTCGCCCTAATCTCAGACACGGTGGTTTCTCCGAAGAAGAAGACAACATTATTTGCAGTCTCTACATCAGTATCGGAAGCAGGTTTATACATTCATTTTGATACATATATATGTGTGTGTTCATCTCACTCTTAGCTTAATTTACTAGTTAATTAAGACTGTGTTGCTACAATATATACGTGTAACTAGTTCTTTTATTATGAACCACAGGGTGATACAACCTAATGTGTAACTAGTTATAATGCGTGTTTGGTTTTTTGAGATATAATTTTACTAAGAAGTTGATGGTTACAGGTTTGACATCTCAAACGTGTTTCTTGTTTCGTGAAACCCTTTGGTTTGTGTGATCGCAGGTGGTCGGTGATTGCAGCACAATTGCCAGGAAGAACTGATAATGACATAAAGAACTACTGGAACACGAGGCTGAAAAAGAAGCTTCTAGGGAAGCATCGAAGAGAGCCACGTAATAGAGGCAGTTACAACAGTGTTAGGCAAGAAATTAGTGATGCCAATAGAAGGAGTAGTGATGGTGATTCTTCTTCCTTATCCATGGTTCAGGAAAACAGTAGCACCAGTCAACAACAACAACAACCATGTTGGCCACAGAACATTAACATGCCTGTGCCACCACCACCAGTAGTAGTACCCTTGCCGTACACAGACCAAGGCCCAGGTTTCAACGACCAAGATTCTATCAAGAAACTCCTCATCAAACTTGGAGGAAGATTTTCAGGTGATTATTACCAGCCTACCCTTGATGGGTTGAATCTTCAATTCTCATCAGAAGGGCAACAAGTTTACCAAGAGCAAGTCCATGTTGGTTCTTCTTCTTCTTCAGCCTGCATTGCCAACAACGAGGTACAATTTGCACAAACTGGTCAATACTCTGGAGTTGATGACTTGGTGCAAGGACAAGGTGGTAATTTCACTCCCTCATTTGAGGAAATGGTGCCTTCTTCAGATTATTCAGATGGGTTGGAGTTCTTGTACAATGAGGGCATGATCCATAAGATAGCTGACTCTACTACTACTACAACTACTTGCCACCAAAACAACACCACCACCACCACAAATTGGGGTGAAACCACCACTTCCATTTATCACCATCATTCACTTGCTTCCCATTTTCAAGGTCAAGGTGTGGCACAAGAATGTGCTCTGCAAGAGTTTAGCTACCCCGGGGCACAATAACATGATGTTTTTGTACATTGTTATTTTCACTATTATTACTATTATTAATTAACCACTGCTGCTAGCAATTTGTCACAAGGGGAGGGGGTAATTGACAATAAAATAAGTTATATATATACATACAGTATGTATAACTAGCTATGGTGTAGCTATATTAATTTCTGCTAAGTTAGTGTTTTCCATAATAGCTAGTGTTGAATGTTTATCATCTGCTAGCTAGTGGCAGTGTAGTTTCTCTGACTATTGTTTTGTGTATTAATTTGGCTATCATTTAAGTATCTTTCGTGTTCTAACTGATTTGTATATGATGATTTATGATGTGCATAGAAGACCAGTCAAACTCTATGCAATCTCAGAAAAAGGCACTGAGTAGGGTGCCATTTAGTCTGCGGCAGCACTGAATGTGGTTGGTGAGTGTGTGTAGATTTCTCTTTCAAGAGAAAAAGGAAGAGAGATACAATAAATTCTCAGTACTTTTAAGACAAACGTAGGATGAAGCACTACATGCATGATGATAAACTTTATATATATATATATATATATATATAATCATATATGTGTAAGAAAACTATTCCACAAGTTAATTACTTATGTAAAAAAAACACAATATAAAAGACTTTGACAAATTAGTTTAAAGAACCTGATTTCATTACTTCTTCTTGATTTTTTTTGTTTTAAAAGTGCTTAAAAAAACTAATCAGCATTGCTGTTACTTTTTCATTAGAATTAGAGGTGTTATTTTGATAATGTATACAATATTTTGTTTATTAAATGTCATTGTATATTATCAATACAAAACTCTAAATCTAATTCGAAAACAAAACGTGTACTATTTATTTATAGTGTTGTGTATAGGCAAATTTCTTGTGTCTTTTTTTACTATTTAGCTTTGTTTTATTTTTATTTAATCACAGTATTCACCTCACTTTACATTCATCTCTCTTTTTTCTTGTTTTTTTTTCTACTATTTGTAAGAGAATATTGTATAAAACTGACGTATAATAGACTTATAATTTCTTAAAAAAGAAGTGGCACCTGCCATCAGAATCATTTGTCTTTGATGAGTATTATGTTTGGCAATGTGGAGTCACTCCTACATGCCTAAAATATGCATAAAATATCTCTAATAATATGGTGAGAGATTTGTCTTGTAGATGGAAGTGAACATTAATAGCATAAAATGACATGTTTCAATAGGGTGCATTTTGTTTACTCCCTATATATATAAGAAAGCTACTTTAGCTAGGACCTATATAGTTTCTTAAAAGAGATAGATTCTTTACGTGACTCAGTTAACATTCTTTTCAAAGATGTAGCTGTTTAATTCTTCCATGTTGTCAAATTAAACTACATCCAACTTACCAAAGAAAACTAACTAGCTAGATACAAAATATTTCAAGTTTGAGTTCCTATATGCATGGAAAGTGTTAATAATATTAATAATTTTTATATTATTAATTATATTAATATTGATAATAATATTAATAAGTATCAATACAAGAAAATCATGAAATAGAAACAAATTTTTAGAGACCAAAATAATTAGTTACAATAGGAACTAAAATAGAGACTATTTTAAAAACTAAAAAAAAAATTGGTTTCTAAATTAGTTTCTACTATTTTCTATTATTGTTAAATAATTTCTAAATTGGTATCTAATTAGCAACTAAGGTTTTAACTACCAATTATTTATTTTCTAAATTTGGTAGCAAAAATCTTGATTGCTAATTAGATACCAATTTAAAAACTATTTAACAATAATAGAAAATAATAGAAACTAATTTAGAAACCAAATTTCTTTTTAGTTTCTAAAATGATCTCTAATTTAGTTACTATTGCAACTAATTATTTTGGTTTCTACAAATTG
>Ga0123342_1003432_pt1 | contig 25423 bp, 17 predicted proteins | sample Turbeawhitnodule_FD_89960 | JGI IMG/M metagenome (GOLD analysis project Ga0123342, IMG submission 89960) | Root nodule microbial communities of legume samples collected from Mexico - Turtle bean Mexico white nodule | ecosystem: Host-associated > Plants > Roots > Nodule | place: Mexico: Nepantla... | reverse complement strand
CTTGTTTTATACTATTCACTCCTTTTTCAGCAACACTAGGACAAACTCTAGTGAGACACCGATCAAAACAACGGGTGTACATTGGATGCATGAAATCTGGGCCAGTTCTTTCTCAAAAGTGAGAATCATTTTCTTTTATCCTTCTACTTTTTTTATGAAATGGTTGTAAACATGTACTACTTTCACTTCTATATTCTTACTTGCTCATTTTCTTGCAGAGGGGTAAGGTACCACGAGCCAGAATACTGGAAATTTGGAGAGGCTGGAAACAAGTACTTCCGTCATGCCACGGGGCAGTTGTATGCCATTTCAAAAGATCTGGCTACATACATTTCAAATAACAAGTGAGTGCTGTATCTCACTCTTGTAGGGGGAAAAACAATTCAAAGAAAATTTATGGACTAAAATGGTGATGATGCATGTGTATGTCTTTGTCTCAGGCACGTTCTCCACAAGTATGCCAATGAGGATGTGTCACTAGGCTCTTGGTTTATTGGACTTGATGTGGACCACATAGATGATCGAAGACTCTGCTGTGGTACACCACCAGGTGAAGATTTCTCCCACAATTATATATGATATTGACCTATATAAGGGACTAATTGGTATCATCAAATCATTATTCATTTGGTTAGTTTATTGATTAATTAATAACTGTCTACATTTTCATGTTCGTTGTGGCAGATTGTGAATGGAAAGCACAGGCAGGCAATGTTTGTGTTGCTTCATTTGATTGGACTTGCAGTGGAATTTGTAGGTCTGCGGAAAGGATCAAAGAGGTCCACAAGAGATGTGGGGAAGGTGAGAAAGCTTTATGGAGTGCCTCTTTCTAGTGGCATGGCGGCTAGGAGTTCCTCCAAACTCAGGAGGAAAGAACCTCCATAATGAAACTAGGCTGCAAGAATCTTCCTTTTCTTTTTGCATAGTTTTGGGAAAGTATAGAGAATTTTCATTTTACTATAGAGAAGGAGAGAGAAAGAAAGAGTGGAGGAGAAAAAACAAAAAGAAAGGACTTGAAGGGGATTTGACCATGGTGGCTGCCAGAATAGGAGGCATTGGACAGTCCATCCCACCAATTCTTTGATGCTTGACGGGGCACTCTGTGTGTTAATAGTTCCATTCCATACCTATCAAGCTCCTAATAAATGTAGATATAGATTTGGTTGGATGTTGCTGTGTTTTTTCCTTTCATTTTTTAGTTCCTCACATGTAATACCATAAGACCAAATTCACAAACCTAGAAAACTGACCACTTTTGTCTGTCTTGTTGGTTATACACTATAAACTCCAAACATAGAATACATAAAATGGTTCTCAACTGCCACAGCAAGGTATAATAAAGGGAAAAGACCAAAACCAAGTTCCAACTTGGCCATTACCAATTCAAACCTTTGAATTCCCATGAATGGAATACCTAAACACATTGGAACTTATATCTATGGATTTCCTAAATTGATTGTGGTACCTTTTTCTGTGGTTTTGTAAGTCATTAAGTATTACTTATATGAACATTTTGTTACAGAAGAGAATCGAATACCAGTTCCATGAGTGCCCATATACCAGTTTCATGAGTGCACATGAAATTTTTAACCACTACACTAATAAAGTTGGCTAAGTCATTAAGTCACTCAAGACTTTTTTCTAGGAGATTCTTATGGTGTTGAAAATTGCAAGCAAATGGTTTGAACCAAATAAATTAAACATATGATGGAGTTAGGTACAACAATGGGGATTGTGACATTGGATGAAAAAACTTAAAAAGTTTTTCTTTTTTGGGGTCAACGATCTAGAAAAGTCCAAAGTGAGAAAATTACAAGGTTTAGGGATTTAGTTCTACGCTCTCACCAAGATGGTGGGCCCAACTACCCTATCCAACAGACATGGTACAATTAGTAATGAAGTAGTATTAATTGTTTGATTAAAGTAAAACCCTAGCCGTAAAGAAAGGGGTGCAGAAAATGTAGTTGAAGACTTGAAGTTGCAACTATCACTTTCCTTCTGGTAATCACTTTCTTAGGAACAAGGTAAAAGGAGCCTCTTCTGTACCAACTGTGCCAAGAACACATAGGGTAATAAGAAGAAAATTGATGTTATTATGGTACAACTTCACTGGGGCCAGTACACAACTCATGTGCAGAACCTAATATTTAATTACTTAACAAATGCTCCTAAGAGATTCCTTAACAACTTGACCATGTGTCCCACAAACTCAAAACAATGTTTTTGTAAAGGAGTTTAAAAGACAAAAAGGGAAAAAAACTATGATCATGACTTACAATGGCATGTGGATTTCTGAACGGGAATAATAACGAAGCAACGGAAAATAATAGAAAAAAAAAGAGGATTTGTAAGAGAATTTTTTTTTCTTTTCTTTACTAATAAGGATTCTTCTACTAACTAAATCATATGAACTAACAAAGATGGACTACTTTAATTAGGCTTAAAATATTTTCACAAAAGTTATAAAGCAAATGACTATCCAATTTGGGTGAGTGTGTATAAACTTTAGATTATCAAGTTTTTGTAAAATGAATTTAAGTATAAGTGAGTTTAAAGTACTATTAATGTTTTATTTTTGAAATTTTTTTAAAAGTATTTTTTTAATAACACTTGATATAAATTTGTCTAGTTAATACAACATTATATTTTTTTCATTTGTGGATACATGCATTTAACAATAATAAATATAAATTTAAAAAATAATTTTCGAAAAGGGCTGATATAATTTCACATTCCCTTTTGTAAAGAACCTAATTAACCTTTTGGAAACAATTTTTTTACTTTTTAACTTGTTGACCATTATTTGGTTCCTACAAAGAAAAAAACGACTGACAATTATATACATTTAATAAGTGTAAAAAGGTGTATTCTTTTAAATGGCTATAATTAGTTCCAGTTCTAAGATTTTAGGGGCTAATAATAAATGAGTGAATGTGTTCTTTTCTAATGATATTTAAATATATTTTTAGTTTATGCATTAGAGGAGTTATTATTATTATTATTCACTTTCATGATTTTTTGGGTGGTTTATATCTCTAATTTTTTTAAGAGGGGGCGGGTACTTTTTATTCCCACTATTTCTTTCTTAATTTAATATTTTTTATGGGTAACTCACTTTAAATTGTTAAATTAAAAGAATAAAAATGTAGATACAAAGTAATTTTACAAAAAATTATTTTTAAAATAATTTCATCCATCCCTATTTTATATTTTATTTTACTAATCATTTTATTGTATTTAAATTTTCTTTTGCTAATCATTTTTATAAACACATTCAGAATAGAGACCAATACTTCATCTTTGTTGGAAACAACTTTTTATACCATCTTCAAGCTCCAAAACCAAAAGCTTCTAGCTGCAGAAAGAAAGAGAATAAAAACACATTTTAAAAAATATATTAATTCTATTTATTCAATATGAAATCCTCTTATTCCTTGTCATATCATTAAAAAATTTACTAAAATCAATAGGAATTTTTTTACTATATTAATAATCTTTAATAAAGTCACTTTACATTCACAATTATTTTTTTCATCACATTTTCCTTAGGCAACCATAGTAAGTAGGCCTCTAATCATGTTGTACTCAACTAAACTCAATTACATTTTTAAAGTTGGGTTGGATTTTATAGGGCATCCAAATTTAGAAATGGGCTGAATAACAAGTTTATCACAAATTTCAAACTCAATGCAACAAACTAAACTCAACTACATAATATTATAATAAAAATATTATTTGTCTAATAAATTTTCTATAAAAACAATTTTATTCTTATCATATTAATATTATTTATAAATAGGTTCATTATAAATATTTCATTTTCCTTGTAAATATTTAAAATACTTATTTTAAGATTTATTTCCTTAAAAAATATAATATTTTTAAATTACTTAATATATGATTTATCACTAAACCGTCTTGTCATGAAGAATTTTGTACTAGTGTCAATCTAATAATAATTTGTTAAATTGAATCATGTTGTTAAATAAAGAGGGTAAACTCAACTCAACGCGATAAAATTTAACTAAATTAGATAAAAAAAACTTAAACCCGATTGTAGTATTCCTTTATTAAATCCCTCTTTGAATGTATATAGATTATAAAAAAGAGTTCATAAAGGTGTAATATTAATTTATTATCAAATAAGACATATGTCCAAATCAAAAGGCCACATGGATAGATAATAATCAAAATTATAGAAAATATTTTGCTAAGAATTTAAAAAAGACATCTATTTACTATTCATTATTTCCATATTTCTATTTATACGATTTTCTATTTAGATTTTAGAAAGAAACTTGAATATGTATATTGGAACTCTTTTTTTCCTTTTACAAAATAACATGATATCATCTAATGTTATAACAAGCTTTTTAACGATAACAGTTGATAAAAAAATACTATTTTTTTCTTATAATATTTATGTCACGCAAGAATATAGTATTTTTTTTAGCAAATTTTCTGTTTAAATTTAGTTTAACTCTAAAAAGTCCAAAGATTTTTATTATGTAGTCTCCATACTTCAAGAGAAATGATAAATCGAGAATGAAAAAACAGTCACTAAATTATCGAAAACCGATTTAATGACCAACAAAAATTGGTCACCAATGTCTTGGTCATTGATGCATAATAATTGATTTGGTGACCGAAAATCGTGACTAATTTAGTGACAAAAAATTAAGATTGATTTAATGATCGAAAACTTTGACTAATTTAGTGTTCGAAAACTCAGACTGAATTTGAGATTGAAATCTATGACCGAATTTGTGATTGAAATTTGTAACCAAAGTGTCTGAATCTGTAACAAAAATCAATGTGATTTTAAAATCTTGATTTCGTCACTAAATCTGTTACTAATTCTTTATTCTTTTGAATTTCTTTTTCTAAACAAATATAAACCTAATAAATGCTTTGTACAGTACAATTTCATCACAATAACACCAATTTTACATAAATATATTTTTAAGTAATACAAGCATCCAAAAATGTTGATATTGTTATATTATATATATATATATATATATATATATATATATAACTAAGATTAAGCAATACAAACATCCAAAAAAAAGTTGATAGTGATGTTGTTACATAACTAAGATTCAATGAAAATAATCCAATAACATTAAAATTATAAAATCTAAGTAAGGTAAGGAGAATAAAGTTTCTATTTATATAGGAGTTTGGAAGTCTATTTTCTCCATCAACAGATGTAATATTTTGTTATTTTGCTGAATTTCTTTTTCATTATTCAATATTGTATCACGAAGGTCATTCCTTTCAATTTCAGCCGCAAGTAACCCTTTTTTAACTGTTGATTCTCCCCCCTCATGACCTGCATAGACGAAGATGTAGAATCATGATATGATTCTCTCTCAATTGCTTTGGCTGACTCAAATCCAATCTCATACACCTTGCCTTTGTTAATTCTAAAGTTGTAATAAAATATCTTCAGCTAGGAGTATAAAACCCTTTTTATAGCCTCCAAATAGCTGTTAAAATCGTTAAAAACAGAAGTAGTTTGAAAATCAGTCAAGACAAATTTAACAAACTTAACAAAACTCTGTTAAGAAATTTAAAAAATCAATCGATTGATTTATCGAAACAACCGATAGAATTGGTTTGACAGCAAAGTCAACCAAAGTCAAATTGTTTCAAACTCTTTTAAAAACTTCTAAGTATTAAAAAAACCGATTGAAACGATAAATCAACTAGTTGATTTTCCACTTAACTTTGAAAACTTATCTTTTTTAAAAGGTTTCAAGATCAAATGGCCTTGGATCCATTCTTTGAAGTGGATTACAAATTCAAACACTACACAATACCCAACAAAACAAGCAGCAATAGAACTTCACACAATTCTTCAAGATTTGGAGTCATCAAAGTCTTTGTTCAACAATCTCCCCTCATTTGATGAAGACAAATCCTTGGTTGCTTGTGTTGTTCAGTTTGAGTTTGAAGGAACCTTCAAAACAACAATTGTGCATATACTACGTAGCAATATATCCCAGGTTAAAACAGTACCAAAGAACCAATTTTCATCATGTGGTTTTAAACAAGAAAACCAACAACATCAATGTGAAAGACAATGTAGAATTAGAGCAGAGCAGCAGTAACACAATAAAAAACTTAGCAGAATCTAAACCAGATAGCTGTAGCAAATGTTCAATATAAAACCAACACATAAAACCAGATATATCTCCCTCTATTTGTCTTTTACAAATAGAGTAAGATAGCAGAACAAAAAACTAAGAGATATTGTGAGAATCAAGAATAGCCAACTCATTTAAGAAAAACCTATCCTTAGGCAGTGGCTTTGTGAATATATCTGCAAGTTGCTTGTTGGTTTCAACAAATTTAACTTCACAATCCCCATTGTTCACATGGTCTCGTATAAAATGATGGCGAATTTCAATATGCTTGGTTCTGGAATGCTTAATTTGATTTTTGGTGAGATTAATAGCACTCATGTTGTCACACAACAAGGGTACCTTGTGAAGTTTTATACCAAAATCTTCTAGATGTTGTTTGATCCAAAGAATTTGAGCACAACATCTTCCAACAACAATGTATTCAGTTTCAGCAGTTGAAAGAGCTACACAAGCTTGCTTCTTGCTATGCCAGGATATGAGACTTGATCCAAGAAGATGACAAGTGTCACTTGTGCTCTTTCTGTCCAATTTACATCTTGCAAAATCAGAATCAAAGTAGCCTACCAAATGTATAGGAGATTAAGAAGGATAATAGAGGCCAAGAGTGGTAGTTCCTTTCAGATACTTAAGAATCCGTTTTGCAGCTTTAAAGTGGGATTCCTTTGGATTAGATTGATATATTGCACACAGGCAAACTGCAAAAACATGATATCGGGCCTACTAACAGTGAGAAACAACAAGGAACCAATCAATCCTTTGAATTTTTTTTTGGTCCACTGCTGTTCCAGCCACATCAGCATCCTTATAACAACTGGTAGACATTGATGTGGATGCCTTTTTGTAGTTTTCCATCTCAAATTTCTTGAGAATCTCCTTGCAATACTTGGTTTGGGTGAGGAAGATACCATCATTTGATTATCTAATCTGCAATCCTAAGAAGAAGGACAATTCCCCCATCATAGACATTTCAAACTCCCCCTGCATTGCTGCCAAAAATTCTTCACAAAGACAATCATTAATGGCACCAACTATGATATCAACCACATATATTTGAACTAGTATAATAGCAAATTTTGACTTCTTAATGAAAATACTCTTATCAATTTTTCCTCTCTCATAGTTATGAGATAAGAGGAAATTGCTAAGTCTCTCATACCACTGTCTAGGAGTTTGTTTGAGCCCATACAAAGCCTTTTTCAACTTGCAAACATGATTGGGATGTTGATGATCCTCAAATCCTGGTGGTTGGGAAACATACACCTCCTCATTGATGAATCCATTTAAGAAGGCACTCTTCACATCCATTTGAAATAACTTGAAGCCACTCATGCAGGCAAAGGCAAGCAGCGGTCTCACAACTTCCAATCTGGCCACTAGTGTGAAGGTTTCATCATAGTCTATGCCTTCCTCTTGGTTGTAGCCTTTGGCAACCAACCTACCATTATTCCTTGTTATCACTCCAGCTTCATCAAGTTTATTTCTGTATATCCACCTTGTTCCAATGACATTCATGCAGTCAGATTGAGGAACAAGAGTCCATACTTCACTTTTGGTGAATTGGTTTAGCTCATCTTGCATGGCAACAATCCAACTTTCATCCTTTAGTGCTTCACCTACAGATTTTGGTTCAATTTGAGACAAGAATGCCATATGTTTACATAAATTAGATACAAAGTTTCTAGTAGAAACTCCCTTTTGAATCTGCCCTATGATATTGTCCACTGAGAGATCCCTGAGAATCCTCCACTCTTTAGGAAGATCACACTGTTGTAGAATTTCAATCGGTTGATTTGCAGATTCAATCGATTGTTTTTCTGGGCAGGATTCCAGCTTCTCAATAGAGATGATTTGCTCATCATCTTCAGCAAAATTCTTCCTAGATTCCTGTGCTACATGATTAGACTCATAAAAAACAATGTGAACAGACTCCTCAACAGTCATAAGTCTCTTATTATACACACAATAAGCATGGCTAGTTAATGAATAACCAAGAAAAATACCATTATCAGCTTTTTCTTCAAATTTGCCAAGGTTTTCTTTACCATTGTTCAAGATGTAACACTTGCAGCCAAATACCTTAAAGTGACAAATGTTAGATTTTCTCCTGTGGAACAGTTCATATGGAGTTTTCTTTAAAATTGGTCTGATTAAAACTCTATTTATCACATAGCAAGCAGTGCACACAACATCAACCCAAAAGTATTTTGGGAAAGAGGACTCACTTAACATGGTTCTAGCAAGCTCCTCTAGAGATCTGTATTTCCTTTCCGCAACACCATTCTGTTGGGGAGTTCTAGGAGCAGAAAAATGATGAAATATCTCATATTTTTCACAAAAAGAACTGAACTTTTCATTTGGAAATTCACCTCCATGGTCACTACAAATGGCACAAATGTTACTGCAACAAGCATTTTGCAACCTCTTGGCAAGTTTTTTAAAAGCAGAAAAAACATCACTTTTGGCTTCCGACAACAATGTCCATGTGAATCTAGAATAGTCATCAACAATAACAAGAGCATAGTAATTACCACCAAGACTCGGAGTTCTTGAAGGACCAAATAAATAAATGTGCAAAAGCTCAAGGGGTTTTGAAGTAGAAACAATATTTTTCAATTTGAAAGAATGTTCAATTTGTTTCCCCTTTTGACATGCTTCACATATATGATCTTTTTCAAACTTGAGTTTGGGTAAACCTACCACAAGCTCTTTAGAAATCAATTTATTCAAATGATGCATATGGATGTGTGCAATCCTTCTATGCCATAACCATGAGTCCTCATGTTTGGTTATAAGACATCCAATGGAAGCAGAATTAGAGATATCAAGAAGGTAAATATTATTGATCCTTTTACCAATCAAAAAAACTTCCTTTGAATTGGGTAGATGTATCTCACAAGATTTGGTCTTGAAGATTACTTAATAACCTTTGTCACACAATTGACTAATGCTGAGTAGATTATGTTTGAGTCCTTCTACAAGTAGCACATCATGAATCAAGACTGTGTTTTTGTCACCAATGATGCCTCTTCTAATAATCTTTCCTTCGTTGTTGTCTCCAAAAGTCACATGCCCTTCTTACTTCAGGAGAATTTTGATAAACTTTGATTTATCTCTTGACATATGCTTAGAACAACCACTTTCCAGATACCACATATGTTGATTTTCCATCAAAACACCCTACAAGAGAAATAATCAAGAAGAGAGATTTGGTTCCTTTTTGAATTTGGGTCCATGGGTATCAATTGGATTAACTGGAACCTTAGAATCCTTAGAAACCTTAGGAACCCATCTTAAAAGGGAACAAAACCCTTCTTATTTTGCAGAATCTAATACTATGACCCTTTTCCATGTAGTAGTGACAAATTTTAACCGGTTGTTTCGATAAAACAACAAGTTGTTTTTCAAAGAAACTTGAGAAAGGTATTGAACACTGTTTGTTCTTGCGTTTTGGATTAAACCCCAACCCAGCCTTACCAAAAACACAATTTTGAGAAGTAAGAATAGTTTCCAGGTTGGATTGACCTTTGGAAAACTTGTCTACAATTTTTAAAAGATAATGAACTTTCTTTTGAAAAGATTTACAGTTTTTACAAAAGCTAGAGTCAACACACTTGCAAGAAGAGTTGTGATAGATCATATAGAACAAGCTCAGCCAAAATCGAATTTGTTTTAACTTAATTCCATAAAATCAATCAATTGTTTCTTCGATTCAACCAATTATTTTTATCAGCAATGTATAAAAACAAAGATTAAACAGATTTAAATGACATAAGGGGAAGAGAAATCAACACAACAGGTCTATATTGGTTCACTTTTAACAAAGAGTTACATCCAGTCCCCAGAAACACATGAGAATTTCACTAACAAATCAAACTCTTTTGATTTACAACACACACAACAAAGAGATGTTCTTGAACCCTTCAAGAACACAACATTCTCTTTGCAAACACAACACAGATCAGAAAACCCTCTTGATTTGTACCACACAACCTTATAGAAGTACAAAGATTAAAAGAAGAGGAAAGAGTACACTTGGATCAATTCAGAAAATTGAAAATTTGACTTTACACACAACAGTCCTATTCCTCTTGAAGAAAAGTCCAAAGCCTTAGGCAATCTTGGAAAACATGATTTCAAAAATGCAATATGAATCTCTTGAAAAGGTATCTTCAACTAGGAGCATAAAACCCTTTTTATAGCCTCCAAATAGTCGTTAAAATCGTTAAAAACAGAAGTAGTTTGAAAACTAGCCAAAACAGATTTAACAGACTTAACAAAACTCTGTTAAGAAATTTCAAAAAATCGATTGATTTATCGAAACAACCGATTGAATTGGTTTGACAACAAAGTCAACCAAAGTCAAATTGTTTCAAACTCTTTTAAAAACTTCTAAGTGTAAAAACAATTTATTGAAACGATAATTCAACTGGTTGATTTTCCACTTAACTTTGAAAACTTATCTTTTTTAAAAGGTTTCAAAATCAAATGACCTTGGATCAGTTTTTTGAACTGGATTACAAATTCAAACACTACACAATACCAAACAAAACAAGCAGCAACAGAACTTCACACAATTCTTTAAGATTTGGAGTCATCAAAGCCTTTGTTCAACAGGTTTTCCATTCAACTTTGTTTAAAATAAGGTGAATAACAAAAAATACTAATTTATAAATGAAAAGATGCACTAAAAAAAGTGTCTCAACTTATATATGAATGGAGTAACAAAAAAAAATTACCAAATTTTCTCTATGCTGAGAAATGCTAGTAGAGCCAACAGTATGGAGTGAGACTCCAAATCCTTGACAAGGTGAATCCCGATTCGCTTTTGCGATTAAACTTTTCACTTTGAATGGTTTTGATCCCCAATGTTGGCAAATGTTATCCCATACATCTTTCGCAAGTCAATTTGGCTTCTTCATTGTATTGCGAGCTTTATTTAGTGAACTTTTCAATACGTTTTCACTTTGCATTTCAAAGTTCCTTCTTGCCCACCTGTGGTTAGGTGGGAAAATAATGTATTTTCTCTATAATAAAATAAAAACAAGTGAAAAGTAGGAATTTATTTACAATTACTAACTAATATAACATCATTAATTACTCATATCATTAATTACTAACTTCATAGGAGACCAATATTATATGCATGTTGAAATTTTTAATAAATTAAATAAATCACCTCCCAAATGGATACATCCACCAATATAAGAAGGCTTAGTTTGATAAAAAATATTACCTGAAAATTAGGAAATGAACAAGGGTTTAAATTATGGTAAGATAAATGAAATGGAAAGTGTACATTTGTCGAAAGATACCCTAGGTTGTTTAACAACACTTGCTATAAGCAAAAAAAGTCGTAGATATAAGGGCTTGGGTGAGTAATAGATGGGAATGAAGATTGGGATGGAAGAAAGAATGGTTCAAATAGGAACTGTCACAGGTCAACAACTTAATGCAAGAGTTAACAATGATCAAACCAATACAAAACTATATGGATTCATGGAATTGGAAAAGAGATCACCAAAATGTTAACTATACAGTCAAATATGAACAAGAAATCTTGAATAGAAACAATAGTGGGGAAAATAGTGAAATAATTAATATAGAGAATGAGATTGAATAGTATGGCATAGATGAGCTAATACAGGTATCAATATCTCCCAAAGTATGTTGTAGGTTGTTTTTGTGGTTTACATGCAGTGTTACAGGTACATGCGCAATGGAGTTGCTTTATAACAAGTCTCTCTTTTGTGAAATGGAGTTGCTTATCATGTGCAAGGAGATTATCGAAGTTATTATATCATGATCAAGTACCCAGTTAAAAGGTATGTAGGTTATAAGATACTTGCGTAACAAACTAAAATATTGTGTCCCTTCAGTGCCTATTCAGGAGTTTTGTTGCCACCAACATTGTCCACAACAGCTAGTGATGATATATTCATTATCTCCTCAGTGTTGGGCATGTGAGGCCAATCGGTGCAAGTGTAACTAGGTTGAGCACAATGAGGGAAGTACAATTGTTTTCTTATGTTGGTGATGATGTTGATAATATTTTTTGTACATGCTCAAACACTTATAGAAGAATCTAAGCATGAATATATCAATAAATGTTTAAAGATATTGTATTGAGTGCTTAAGGGGTAATTCATTCAGGAATATAGGGGAGGTTTTTTGTTAGGCATAAGAGAGTATGGAGAGATTCTACTCCTTATCAATTCTTGTTTTTTTTTTTCTTTTTCATGTATAGTTATTTTCAATTTTTATAAAGTGGTTAGAGGATAGAAAAAAAATGTCTTTATAATTCTTAATAGAATCTCATATTTTTTCTTATTATTATAAAAACATACGGGCTTGTAATAAGAGTCAACAACATGAAAGAACTTGGAAATTATTATTATAATAATAACTTATAACATGAATCATCGTGAAAGAACTTGGAATGGGTAACATTACAATTAGGGGGTGACAAATGAATTTGTCTCTTTGAGTATTGTTCAAACTCGCTTCAATTTTGAGGAGAATTCCACATTGATTGGGTATGGATAATATCCAATTTTTTACATTAGGTATGGGGACATAGATGAATATATACATATTTACCTCATCTTCGTCCCATACTCATTTCAATGTGTATTGCCGTCTTCATACTAATTCCCATTTTAAATTACGAAAACATCTCTAATTTATTAAGTACCCTACAAATCTTATATTAACTTTTTTTATCCTTAATTTGATGCTTAATTTTGTAACTTATATCTAAATCCTACATTTGACATTTTTACTTTTTTTTAATAATAATTTAATATTTATTCAATTGTCATTTTATACTATTTGATATTGTAATTTTTCTCTTAATATTTAACATTGAAAACAATGTATATATATTTTATAGTAAATAATTTATAATATCATATTTTTTTATTGTGATTTTTATTTTTTATAAAAATTATATAATTATTATTTAAAATAGTAAAAAAAATAAACACAAATATAGATATTTTTTATGAAATGTGAATGAGAAAAAATATTATCATTAAATATGAAAATTACAATTTTTACTTTAAAAATAGAGATATAAGATATTCATATTTATCAGAAAACAATATTATTAAAGATGTAAGATAGAGAGATGACACATTATCCACTTACCAAAGCAATAGTGAAACATTAATTGTCAAATAAATATGATTTGACACCACTATTACAAAATTACATTCCCTACATTTGCTTTTGTTAATAAAATATTATATTTTAACATTATAATAATTTTTTTGAGATGTAAGTTGAAAGTAGAAATGAGGGAAGTGGGTGAAAGTATTACTACTCTTAATTGTCATCCTGTTCTTCGATTTAAAGCCACCATTCAAAACTCATCAAATGGATGGATCTGGTTCCAATAAGGGTCTAACGAATATTTTTCTCAATTTCTTAGCATCAATTTTTTTTTTGGGCAATGCACATTACTTAAATTGACTGTCAATTTGTATTGAATGTGATCCAAATTTTAATTTCATTTAACTTTTTATTATGTAACGCATAAAAAAAAAGAGATTTTATAAGACCTTCTGGATAACATAAAGCTGAAATTTCCTTCTACTGCTTTAAAAAATAAAATTCTAAACCCAAACATGGTAGCTGTTCAAATTATTAAAAACCACTTTAATTTCTCAATTTTTTAAAATATTTTTTCATTGTTTTTAAATAATGATTTTGAAGAATTAAAAAGATTTTTAAACAGTAAATTTGAGTGACTACTAGCGTGTTTTTTTTTTTTAAAAAAATTTCTAAGATTAAAATATATCTTTTAATAAATTCCGGTTACCAGAATTAAATTGAGCACAACTTATAAAAAAATAAACATAATTACACATTTTAATTATATCATAACTTCCACTTATTTCTTAAATGTTTTATCCATTTATGTAGATGAAAAAGAGTAACAGTATAAATATATTTTAAAGTTATAGACTCAAAAGGATATTTTTTAACTATACTATTCTTAAGTTAAAAGAAATATTGAGAATGTCTAAAAAATAAGCAACTAAAAGGAAATTATGTGCACCATGCATCTATGTTCATTCCTGCACATTTTAACTGTGAGGAAGCTAAAGTGATGTCAACTGCCAAATGAAGATAATTTCAGGATAAAGGTAATGTCATGCAATTGTTGCTCCTTTAGACATACTTTGGTAAAATTAAGGTAGAACATTGAAATCCATTCATAGAATATTTACTTTATTTTTGTTGGTTATAAATCTAAACATAAGTTATATAATTTAAATATTTACTTATTGAGAAATTTGATTAGAATATAATTTATATAATAAAAACATTAATTATAAATTATAGTAATATAAAAATGAAGATTTATCCTAAACCAAAATTTAAGCAGAATCTATTACAAATCATATCTGAATTTTGTATGTAGTCTCCGAAATTAAGAATAGAATGTTGATTGGGATAATTTTTTTTATCCTTTACAAGTTTTGGGTTCACTCTTGAGAATGACTTCTAAATCTACTGTGGGAGTTAAAACTAGAGTTTGAATTGGGATTTAAATTTTTATATTTTTATTTAATGATTACTTATTCAGTTCTTCACCTAACATAATTCAATTTTCAAAATAAACAAGGAGACATTGAAAAAATGAGTGTTCTCGGTCAAAGTTTGTGAATGAGTTTTCCTTTTGTCTTTCAAGGATGAAAACAACATCACATCTTTGGAAACGGTTTTGTGTTTTTAATTCTTGCTCCTTACATTCAAACTTGATTACAATTTTCAACTATATTTCCTTGGTAGTATTATATGCAGTAAATCTTATGTATTTAGAAGGGTTATATACATACATACATACACTTTTATACACAAGATATTATATTAATTCTCTTTGTTTATCTCTTTCTTCCTCACATTACTACAAATTATTCTCTCTTTTCCCTTTTCTAACTTGATTTTAGATTGCAGAGTACTGATACTTTGAGACTCCTTGTCAAACAGTAAATACACACACTTACCCATTCAATAAATTACTACTTTAATTTAAAATACTATTATATTATTATAAGAAGTTATTAAATGAAAGTTTTTAGTGTTGAGACTGTGAAACCATTTTTCCTTCACATAGCATTTGGTCATAAATATTTTTTTCTATATGCATTCATCAATTCATTTGGAGGAATTAAACCTAAGAAAAGCAAAGAAAAAGAGTGAAAGGGAGACAGAGAGACAGAGAAAAACAAACAGATGAATGATACTTGCATAGTAAAGAATATATGTTCTCATAACCAATCTTCCACACGCTTCAGTGCAATCTCTTAGATTCATAGCTTGCAGGTCCCTGATTACATTCTTCATAACTCAAACAATATAATTGAGTGAAAAAAGACATGTTATTGCATTTCTAATATGGAGAGAGAAAACGCAAGACACTCTCGTGTAAAACACAAGGAAAATCAGAAACAAAAAGAGAACAGTGACAAGGATATAATATACACTTCTGGTATAAAGAAAAACACCAAACATGTCAGGTTGGTCCAGTTGAATAATGATAGTATTTATATCTTAAGGACAACACGAGTTTGAATTTCATTGCAGAAGAAAATACCTAGTTAGTTAATAACGTGTAAATACAACTATAAGTGATTTTGGAATACAAATTCTGGCCAAGAAAAGGTGAGAGATTTTATTTCAAACAAAGAAGAAAAAGGCAAAACAAGAACTATATATATATACCTCCAAACTTTTGACGAGAAGAGAAGGGTTGTTTAGGGGTTTTGGGAGCAGTGGCACGTGATATTGGCACGGCTCAATCGAAAAGCAGGGCCTGAGACATTTTGAGCATTGCTTTCTCATTGAACCGGACCAATATCCCGTTAAACCGGTCCATTCTTCCCCTCCTCGCTTGCTATGCACCCCATCTGGTGTAAGATCATTAGAGTGAAAGAGAGAGACATGCATGTATAACCAACAGAAATATACGTATGAAAACAAAGACAAAGACAAAATCTTGAGACTGTGAAACGATGTAAAAAGCAAAAGAAAAAGGACCCTTCATGTGATATTTGGTGGGGTGTGTAACCATTGAAGTATAAAACCCTTGAGTTAAATGAAAAGAAGAAGGAGAAGAGAGTGAGGGAGGAAGTGAAAGTGATATGAAAGATGAAGATATATTGAGGTTGAAAAGCAAAAGAGAGACAAGAGAGAAGGATATGGTATGTTGAAGTAGTATTAAAGAATGAAGAGGGGAAGATGAGGGGAGAGAGCGGGAAATGGAGATGGCTGGTAGTGGTAACATTGAAGAAGTTGCATTAAATTTGCAACAACCCTTCAACTGAGGAAGTTGGAATATTAATTTAAGGAGGTACAGGAATGGTGATAAAGGTGCAGAGGAGACAAATCTGTGGCTTTTAATGTGAGCATTTATGGATTATGGGGCAGAGGGAGAGGGATGTTTGGTTCTGTTCAATCTGCATTAATGCATCTGTATGTATGCATCAAACAGTAAAAAATAAGCTTTGCCTTTTGCTTTTGGCTTCTCCTAGTGCCATTCATATTCATCACTGTTCACACTCATCCTCTCATAAGGCACTTCCTAGGTTCAGAGATTCCTTGTCCATCTCATGCAATATGTATATGCAACTCATGTATTTGTATTCAACTATCTCCCAGGATACCCTAAAATTGGTGGCCGAGATACTAAAAAAATATTTGAACAATACCTTATTAATATAATTAACATGTAATGAAGGTCCATTTCATACCAGAATCAACTCATTTATATTTATTCGGGTCATAAATATTGAATATAGACTTGAAAATCCAAACAGTTTTAATAAAAATCAAGAAAATCTTTGTAACAAAGAATACACCTAGCGGTGAGAGGGGAGAATTTGCCTGTACATAAAAGAACATCTATGAATATGATTTTCTTTTTCAAATGCACACTATTAGGTTATGTGCTTCTTCAAGTTCTTATCTCCAAATATGAAGAAGATGCTTTGCTTAACATGTGAGAAGTCAGGGTGCATCATAATTATTACTAATAACTTATCAACACTTGTCGTGCTTTCGACTTTATTGCTTGCAGTAAAGTCTTGAACAAAAGGATACATAGAATAAGGTAAATCAATCCTTACAAGTGCCTTAGGTTACTGAATTATAAAGAGTTTTTTTTTTTTTCATTTTCTATGGAGGTAAGGCAAAAGATTTCTTATGAATCAAAATTTTAAACTACTTAGATAGTGCTACAAAAATAATATAAATATATTAAAGACGTGTTTTTTTTTTTTCCTTAGTTACAATAGGTTTAAATTCGGGTCATTAAAACAGTCCATTCATTTAACCTTTCAGTTTATGGTATTCATTTTATTGGTTTCCCTGTCTTGGATAGCCAAAAATGGGCTTGCAACGACAGATGCCCTTAACCAACATTTTTTTATTTAGGTTAAAAAATGAAAAACTCTGTGAAAAAAATTGTGTTCATGTTTTATTTTAAAACGAAAATTAAACTACAAGACTCAATAATTTAATTATATATATATATATATATATTTCTCTAAAACATTTTTTTATCAGTATTTTTGTACTATCAACATCGAAGATAGATGTTTATATTAAATAACTAAAATTTATAATATTTTTTAAAATTATTCTTGAATAATGATGACTTTAGGAGATTTATCCCATAATATTTTTTTAGAGATTTCTCTTAAATTTTTATCTCTAAATTTTTTTTTAAAATTTATTTCTAAATGATCCTTTAATATTTTAAAAAAACCAAATTATGAATAAATAAAAATAACAATGTATCACAGAAACATGGAGATAGTGAGAGAAAGTTTCATTATGGTAGATTGAGATTTGTTAAATGTTGCTCACACAAGAGAATGTGAGATCAACTTAAGTAACATCATCATCGATGAGAATCATGAGTGGTTTGAAACCATATTTGAATCCATAACTTCATGGTCCAAACATCCTAATGGGGAAAATAATTTTTCATGAATTAGATGCAAGCTATGCCATTATCTTAGTGGGGACATACTGCTTTAAGAAAGTTATAATAACAATGGAAACCCTAGTATATAGATAAAACAACCGAGGAGTGGGAAAAACTAGAATACACGAAATTGTGGATATGCATGCCAATCAGTTGGGACACAAAGATTATGAAGATAAAAATCAACGAAAAAATATACAAAGTATCCATAGAAGAAGAATTGTCACTAATTAAAACTATGAAATGCAAATGCAAAACATAGGGAGGATGAACATAGATGACTCATCACCCAATGTGTCAACAAACAAAGTTCGAGGATTTAAGGTGTTTGTATCCCAACAAATTTGAATTACAAAGCCAAATTGGAGCAAAAGGAGGAATGAACGGGAAGTCACTAGTGGAGTTATTTGCAAAGATACACCTCAAGTTATTTGCAAGATACACCTCAGAGGAAATAATGAAAAGACGTTTCTTCTCTAATGCTTTTACTATCAAGGTGATTTTAAGGTGTTATGAACTTGTTTCTGGTCTAAAAATTAACTTTCACAAATTAAAGTTAGCAGAATGTTGATAGGTACTCCCTTCATACCTATATTAAAATTTTGAATTGCAATAATATGACGAATCCTTTTAAATATTTGGGATTAGAAGTGGGAGACAATCCAAGAAAAAAACAATTTTGGGAGTCAGTTATTAACAAAATTAATGCTAGACTTAGCAGCTGGAAGGGAAGATTTTTATCTATGGGCAGGAAGAATTTGTTTGCTTAAATCAGTCTTTACAGCCATACCACTTTTCTATTTATCCATCTACAAAGCTCCGGTATTAGTGTGTAACATAATCATTTTGAGCTTGGGGCAAAGACAACAGGTCTATTTCTCGGGTAAGATAGGAGAATGTATGTAAACCTCGTGAGGAAGGTGAGCTGGGGATTAGAGATATTAGAAATTTTAACACTGCTCCTCTGGTGAAATGGAAATGGCTGATGATGAGTGATGAAAAAGGGAAGTGGAAAGATATTCTTGTATCTAAATATGGCTTAGAATTAGGAAGAAGCCAAGCTCGTTTGAAATATCAATCCTGGTGGTGGAGAGACTTATTTAAAGTGTGCGGGGAGGGTGAAGATGATGGTTGTTTCAAAAAGCTATTGTTTGGAAAGTTGGGGACAGAGAGAATGTTAGATTTTGGGAGGATGTGTGGGTCAATAACTCTAACCTTAAGTCATTGTATCCTAGACTTTACTCCCTTTCTATGGGCCAAGGTAAGATGGTGGGTGAGGTAGGTATTTGGGAGGATTTTGGTTGGCGGCTAAATTAGAGGAGGATAGGTTTGAATGGGAATCGATTTTGGAGGAAGATTTGTTTACGCACATAAATAGGGGCGACATGAATAAGGAATCCAAGGATCATCTTGTTTGGGGAGGGGATACCACAGGGGTCTTCTCTGTGAAATTAATTTATGTTTGCTTGGCTAATCAAATCAATAGTCCAACGGATGGAGCTTTTTTCAGCCTATGGCAAGCAAAAGCAATGCCTAAAGACATAATCACTGGGTGGAGAATCTTACTAGACAAAATTCCAACTAGTATTAACCTTTTCAAGAGAGGGGTGACAGTAAATTCTACTATATGTGCACTTTGTAGGGAGTCAGAAGAATCCACCCAACATCTTTTCTTGGATTGTGTCATTGCACAACGAGTTTGGTTTATGTGTTTCAGGTGCTTAGGTGTTCTGTTTGTCCAACATAAGGAATTGAAGTGTCACTTTGAGAACTTTTATCTTATACATATGTCGCTCAAGCATAATCAGGTGTGGAAGGGAATGTGAGTGGCAATAGTACGTTGTATTTGGGAGAAGAGGAATAAAGTTGTCTTTAAGCAAGAGGTTTCGAATGTAGAAGAAATATTCCAATTGGCTCAACTCCTTGCATGGTTGTGGTTGAAATACAAGGTGCGTTTCTTTTCGTAAGCATTTTCGGATTGGCATCTGAATCCAAACCAATGCATCCAATGTATACATTGAAAAAAGAGGTATTAATGGTGCAGGAATCAGGGCTGGTAGAAGAAGACACAATGATGATTCAGAAAGTATACAACAACTGGTTCAACTAGGTGAGGCTTGTTTCCTGGTTAGGTGTAGGGGCTGAAGTGGAGAAAGTGTTATTGTTTCCATGAGAAAAGGGTGTCAAGTTGGTGATGTTTTATGGAGGGGATATTCATGGTTACTCTGGAACCTGACGAAGATGCATTTAAATTGTTAACAACTGCTTTTTTGTTATTTTTTCTGCAACTTTGAAAACCATGTTAGAGGGGAATTGTGTGCTATAGCCCGATTTCTAAAATAGAAAAAGTTGCAAAGAAAAAGAGCAAAGTAGGAAGAAGATGCTCATAAGGTGTTTGTTGAAAGGTTGTCATGAAGCTTGCTCCTGGTAGGAATAAGTTCATAGAGGTGATAGGAGGCACTGGCGATATCAATGCTGTCATTGAGAAATTTTGTACATTATTTTATCCTATACTTGAAGAAGATCACAAGTTTCGGATTAACTCCCAACTGGTATTAGAGAGCGAATACGAGAAAAGGGATGAGAAACAACCGAACACCAAGGAGTGAATATGAGAAGAAAGGAGAAGGGGGAACGACTGAGGGATCAAAGACAATTGCTTTAGTCATTGACATTACTATCAGATTGAGTGCATGGGCTATCTTAAAGAAGAATTAGCTTGAGCAAGTGTAAAGACATCACATATCAGCAACCATGAAGAGCTCTTTAGCTAATATAGAATTTAAGTTTTTTTTCAGGTTGCTCTGTCTTAATATGATGCAGAACTATGCAGTAAATATGGTAGACCAAAGTTGTTTTCCTTTAAGGGTCGTGAAGACTTAAACCAGTAGTAAGGAAACCGAATTCTGAATTGGTTAAAAGAAGAGTTTTAATTGGAATGTTGCAGGCCCTTGTTCTTTTTAAGCTACTTTGAAGTTGCCAGCATTTCTATGCCACTTGTGATTGCTCTTGAAAGGTTTGAGTATTCTAAGTTTTATACTGCCAAATCTAAGTTTTACAAGGTAGAACGAAGCTTGATGGTAATTAGAAGGTGCTAATTTGTTCAATGTGAATTTTTGGCCTCCTGTTTGGTGTTTGCAAACTTTCTTTATACACAACCTAGGTTCAGCGGCTGGTGTTTTTTTTTTTTAATGGAAAAGGTTAAGTAACCAATGTTTTTAGACAAGGCAGCTTTGAAGGATGCAATTTTATAATGCACTTTTTGGCAAGTTTTATAGTAGTTTTGGACTATAGGTGAAGGGCTTATTATGTGGTTATGCTAGGCATGTTATGCTAGCCTTTACCCATGTCTACCATAAACGGTTGCCAAGTGCTACTATCTTCTCTTTTACAAGGTTGCAATTTTGGAATTGATGTAGTCTTGGAGTAAAAACAGGGAGCAACATGTGTGTTAGTGTGGACACCCCTTTTAGTAATTACTTTTGGGTTTTTTGTATATGGGTTGGGACACTCCTTAAGTGTTTTATTTTTTAATTCATTTAATTCTTTACTGATCAAAAATGAAAAGACGACATTAGAAACATTTTTAGTGTGTCAAAATTGTCAACCATTTTTAGAAATAAATCACACATACCATTAGGATAACGAGAGGTACTACAAGAATATGACGTAAACCTTAAAAAGGTTGAAGGATATTGATGAAATCAAGAGATGTTGGGGAAGAAAATGCTTATGGAAGCATGTCCTGAGGTGAATCAAATTCGTAACTCACTGAAAACCCATGAAAAACAACATGAAAAAGAAGCACATTTTTTAAAAGAATTAAAAAATGGATTGAGACTTGGAAATGGAAAAGAAGATTTTATCATTGTGATGAATCCCAAAGGATAAGTTTAGGAAGATTTGCCACTTAAGAAATCTTCATAATGCTATTATAAGTAGTGAGATTAGCTAGTGATAGTGTAAAAGCATTGACTCAAATATTTTTTAGTAATGTTTGTTGCTTTTGGATTGTTACTTAGGTAGTAAGCTGATGACTTTTTATGGCAAGTGCACCGTGTTTGTCAAAAGTAATACTTGTCCCTAAGGACGAATATCGATCCCACAAGGAGCCGTGAATTATCGAGTACAAAATTCGCTAAATATAATAACAGAATAATAAAGAGTGTTCTGAAGTGATTGTGTTGGCATTGATCAATAAGAAAACAAACAAAGAATTAGTTGCTTCAATTGGAAAAATAGGGATTAGGTTTCATCTCTCTCACTCTCATGTATTTTGATTAGCATGTCAATATTAAGTTCTTTTATTGAAATTGATGCCCGTAGAAAATTCATTTATATTGATCTCTCGCATATAAAATTCTTAAGAATATTTCTTAAATGTCGATCTCTCGCATACTTATAAAAACAACTTAGAAATCACAATCAGACGTTAATGACAATTAATATTTCAAGTCTATCTATAGCACTCAAATATGTTAAGTATTGATGTTTAGGTCCGAACCCTAAAAATACCTCGGTCAGATTTAAGATTCTCAATTTGTCACACAAAGTTAAAAGTAAAACAACAATACCAAGAATCAATCAAGAACTGAATATTAATATATAAGATATCATCTCAATACATAAGAGTTTGAGCAGATTACTCCCAATCCCAAAAGGTAGAATTAGTCACGCATACTTCTAGTACATTTTATTCTCCCAATTGGGTTACAATTCACTCTATGGTGTTTTCCTCTCAATCTGATACACTAGGGTTGAGCCTCTAGCCCCCTATTCAACCTAATTTTCTAGGGTTAGGTTACTTCCTGTTTCACGCTAATGGGCTAAGTAATAAAACATAAAAAATGCTCAATCTTTCTCTGCATCTTTTTCCATTCTGGGACCTTCCAGCTTTCTCTTTTTAGCTCAAATAATTCCTCTTTAATCCAAATCTCCAATCTTCCCTAAAAATCTGCAATTAACAACAAATTTGGGAATAAAATACTCTTATTCAAATAAAGATCATAAAAAATATAAAAAGGTATAAATTTATAAATTAAGGATTATTTTATATGTAAATTAGCAATAATTCCTCATAAGTGTCTATATTTTAATATGAAATATTACTGAAATTAGACATTTATCATAAGCTTTGGTACTTCTATAAGGGTTGACACACTCATAAAGTGCCCCTTTAATTTATTTATTTATTGCTGATAAAAAAAAAACTTAAGAAAGCTTCTTAAGATAAGAACCAAGACAAGAGTAGAGAATTCTTAAGACTTTAAAAATGAACTCAGAAGGAAAATTTCATTCAATAATAAAAAGTGATTTCACGATAGGGGTTGACTCGCTTTTATAATTTGCACGCCACGATTTTGAAGAGGAAAAAAACACCTCTCACATGTTTAGAAACATTAGAAAATTCATATGTAAACATAAAATTACTTAAGCTTTTGTAGCCGACCAACGAACCTCCGTTTGGATTTAGCATTTTCATAAAAAAAATCTCCTTCCAACCCATTACCCTATATTCACCCTCTGTTGACATCAATGACACTTAATAGGAGGTATGGTTTATCCAATAGCATTTACATCTCAAGTTTGTTGTGAATTCATATTCTTCTTCGATTATTACTTGTACATGTCTTCATTAATCTTCATATATTGATTCATTGTAGCTCTGATTGGTACTTTCACACAGAAGCAGGCATATTCGATTTCTTTCATGTTTCAATTTCTTTTGTCATTAGACACCACCATCCCCACTGTTGTCATGATCTTTTGAAAACACTCCTCACACCACAAAGATATTGGGATACTCCTGCATTTTACCCATATCTCCTTATTCCTATGAATGTAAATTTTCCTAACTAAGGTATGATTGTTTCAGATTGTTTGAAATCATTCTTGGTTATTTTCTATGATGCCCTTTAAGTTTGATCCCTCTTCTCCCGTAAGTAAAATGTATTTTTCCCGTAAGTAAAACGTATTTATCCTCTAAGTTTTAAATCTTTATACAACATAGACATTTCATGATGAAAATGTTCTTTAATTCCTCTATTTGAGTAAATCCATGCACTATTCTGATCAAACTTATTTTCCTCTAGTCTTGTTCTTTTTCCTCGATCTTAAATTTCAGTCTCTTCCATTAGGTGTGTTGGCCTTCATTGTTTTTATTACCTTGCAAGGCTTAAGCATAGGTACGATTTTTTTTTTATCATCTACCCTTTGGTGGTCCTTTTGTTTACTAGTTATCAATGTTGAAATTCATAATTTTTTTGGTAGATTCCTTATCTTTGTACCATGGGTGATTGATGTGATTTTCATATTTCTAATTCAAGAACAAATGCATCACACACTTCATAAAATCTAACAAAACTGAAATTATTATCATTTATGTTGAATCTTTATAATATAAATACATCTTTAACATTTCTCTAATATTGAAATATTCTTCTTATTTTCAATCTCGCATTTAATAAGAAAATGTGAAAAAAGGAATGGTTTTGGTTCACGATTTTGGGAAGTTTTTCCAACTGTGCACATATTAGAAAAATTTACGTAGGTGTAATTTCAGTGAGTTATTATGGAAATGGGTAAATAAATTATTTTGAATATAGGTAAATCGTGCTAACAAGACACGACTTCTCCACACTCAAATCATGTAAAGTTGAAACAACTTTGCTTTGATGAGGATGAAGTCGTGTGAGGGTGAGACGACTTTGGTTACATATTAAAATTGTGTTGGGTTAAGACGATTTTAATTAATATTTAAGTGAAGTCATGAAATAAAAATGACTTTAGTGCATTGAATTAATAAAAAATTTGTGGTACCATCACATGACTTCAATTCGAACAAAATTATATTAAAGTCGTGGAAGATACCAACGACTTTTTAATAATTTGACCACATGTTCCAAGATGTTTTACCTACTTAGTGTTATTCAATGTACAAAAGGTAAGCAAAGTTTAATAAATCTTGGTGTTATGTATGTTAGTAATAAGTGAGGAAGGCAGTAACATTTTAATTGCTAATTACTAATAATGTGGTAATTTAAGTTTTTAATTTTTTTAACTAATTGAACTGAAATAAGAATTATAATTGAATATAATTAAAATTATGTAAACAAATAGAATTTAATTTGATTCCAATTTTCCATACGTGAACTTTTAGCGTTTTTATTTTGTACTGGATTGGGCCGAACCCTTTTGGGCTGAGCCGTCCTCCTTAGTTCACGTGTATATATACATATTAGTTAGCTCAGATTGTAAAATAAGAAAAGGTGCCACT
>Ga0123342_1003431_pt1 | contig 25425 bp, 16 predicted proteins | sample Turbeawhitnodule_FD_89960 | JGI IMG/M metagenome (GOLD analysis project Ga0123342, IMG submission 89960) | Root nodule microbial communities of legume samples collected from Mexico - Turtle bean Mexico white nodule | ecosystem: Host-associated > Plants > Roots > Nodule | place: Mexico: Nepantla... | reverse complement strand
TGTTCTTAGAATTCTTTATGAATAGGTATAATCTACCTATGTATCGTTTGTGTTAACATATGGGTTTTGGTCTAGTCCCCCCATATTTTTGTATTTTCTTTCTTTTTTCTTTTTTTTAATAATTTTTTTTTTTCATGTGATGGCAGATGATTGTTGTTACTTGAGGTGTCAGCTTGGCTGAGATGTCAAGTTGCATAGTGATGCCTAACACAAAAACTTTATAAAAAAAAAACAATGAAGCATAAGTTTTAGAAGCCCATTGATTGTGAAGAGATTGATCTAAGCTATCTCACTAGGCTTTTCCATATGAATTGGGTTGGGTGAAAACGTGAATCCAAAGAAGATTAATATAACGTTTTCATGCAATGCTCTTTTGTTTTTCAAAAGGACCCAGGATTTAAAAGAGGTAACACAATCTTTTTCCAAAATATGGGATGAAGGGAGAAATTTGTTGGGTTGGAGGAAGAAACACTCCCCCTCAAAAGATAATCCATGCATGACCATAAATACACACTTTGATTGGGTCAATCATCGTCGTCTAAGCTTATGTAAAGCAAATTACCCTATTGCCAAGTTTTGGTTGCAATGGATTTGAGAATTCAAAAAATATTTTCCAAACTCTACGATTCAAATTATAAATTATACTTTTTCGTAAAAAGTATGGAGGTGCACAAAGAATGCATGGAGGTACAGAAAGAAAACTGCTCAGAAACACCTTCCCTTTCTTGGTTAGAGTTCTATTTGTGGTCCAAACTCTTAGTGGGCTTGGACTTAGATCAACACATCCAGTTAACCAAATAAAAATTCTTTTGGTGGGCTTGGACTTACATCAACACATCTAGCTAACCAAACATCTCTTATAAAGGTGGGGTTGCATGTGTTTAATTGAAGGGAGGATCTTTGGGTTCATGTTCTAAGATAAAAATATTAATGTGAAATAAATTTAATTTCGAAAATCCAAGTAGGTAGACCATGATCTAATCTTTGGAGAGCATTTGCGGTAAACTCACTTAACCAAAACTTGATATGAAGGATTAATCTCATAATTTTTTGGATAATTAACCTCTTATATCTTACAAATTTAAGTTTTGGATCTTTTCTCTTATATATTTATATATTGTTCATCTCGCTCCTCTCCCAAGTGAGATTCTAACAACTCAAATTCTTTAGATATAGTATTTATCCTTTTCTTCATAATCATGTTATTGGTTACTTGTCCTCTCTTTAAAATTTGTAGCAATCATAGTACTGTTTGGTATAGTTTTTAGATGGCACGTTTACCATGTCTCGATCCTATACGAGATTACAAATAACTTTACCAAAAAAATCTTATTTCTTAAGGAAGGTTGTTTTTGGCTCTCATTATTAGTGTTAAAGGTATTTTTAACTATGATATTTAATTTGTGTTAGTCAACGTTAAACCGTCAAATAGTCAACGAAAGAGATGATAGTATAATTATGATAAAATTAATCCAAATCATTTATCAACGAATCAATTTAAGACCGTATTCAAAATTTATTTGTAATTAAAATTGTTAGAAATAACAATAAAGTAAAATGTGGGTTGAGTTTATTTAGCAGAAAATAAAGTAGACGATAAGATTTTTTTAACAATAAAAGAAAATAGGTTGACTCTCAAGCTTTTCTAACAATGAAATTTTCATCAATTGATAAATATATCATTCATTCAATCATTTTAAACAAAATTTAATTGACCAAATATGCGTCAACCAAAAACAATCGAATCTAATTAATGAAACATGTATCCACTAATTTATTCAGCACCTTACTTGTCTTCATGCATGTACTCATAAGGTTTTTAATCTTTTACCTCTTGATCATGCACTCAAGAGACTATTAATAAAACTAAACAAGACTTTAATTAAAGAGAATTGAATTATCAGCATGCACACGTTAAAAAATAATTCCTAAAACAACAATTAAACTTAGAAAAATACCACATGTTTAACACAAATATTGAAGAATAAAACTTTAATTACACATAACTGAATTCATTATGAAATTACCAGATAATTATTCCAAAGAAGTTTAAGCTTCTATGTGAAGGTAAATGAAAGAATTATAACGAAACATCTAAGAAAACTCTAATGTTATATTTTTCAAACGTCGATATAAAGTTCTGAAGCTTGATAATTTGTCCTTGAAATTCGATAATTTATTCTTGAAACTTGTATATTTTTATAGGTTTTTCCTATATAAGAATCTCAGAATAATATTTTGCTTAAGATATTGTTCATAGTTTATCAATTTTCAACTTTTTAGAATTCTCAAATTTTTATTATAAACTCTATTTCTTCGTATTTTTACGAAGGATTTGTTTTCAATTTTGTGTGTGAGATAATGTAGATTTTATTTTCTGATTTTTTAACTCAAATTGTATTTTCTATTTTGATTAAAAAAACAACTTTGACTCTCGCGTATTTCAACCCAGACAGTCTATTTTGTATAACCACTAGACTGTCTACTCTGGTTAAGAATACAATATTAACATAAATAACACTTAAGATCAACTTTAAATAAAGATTTATACATTATTTTAGTCCAAAAATGATTAAAGCTATTAAATTCTATATTCATCCGTCATACTCTCTAAAACTTCGATAAATTTGTTTAGAGATTGTTTTTTTGCTTCAAATATAAGCGATCGGGTTTAACAATATGCTCCCAAAGCTCTATTTTTCATGAGAATTTGAAAAGTGGATGTTTCATAATATAGACGAATCTTGTAGTTAAGCTGGGAGTGATTGGACTTTTACTTACACCTGGGGTTGGCCTACAGTGGACTGGCCCAACTTACTTTAATAAAGAATTATCAAATAATTTATGCGAATTGCTTTTCCTTCTACTCTTGTGAATTATTACTTTTTTTTTTATTTTCAGACTGAATTATTACTAACACATGAAACGAAACTAGATCAATCCAATTTGTTAATATAATATACTAACTTTAATATTGTGCATAGCTAAATTGTATAATTCAGAAAATATAACTCAATTTAAGACATTTATTGGATAAATTTCAAAATAGAAAATATCAATGTACACAAATAATATCATTTTATACTACATTAAGTCGAGAAATCTTATCTTATCACTCACTACTAGTACAATATTGTCAAAAACACAATATACATTTTCAAGCTGGGTTGGTGGACTGAAACGAGTAATGAACAGCCATAAACTCAAACAAGTGACACCATCATCTCTTAATACCAAAAGTCCAAAAAAAAGGACCAGCCTCTCCTTTTCCTTAACTTTTACCTTAGGCAAACCATTTCTATATATAGAACATTTGCCCAAAACAGTTATGTATAAACATACTAAATTTCTAAGTAGTACTAGTAAAGAATTATACATGGGCATGATATGGTATAAAGCCACTTTCCCAATAAGGAGTAAATAGGAAATGAATCAATAACGTGCAACTCTTAATGTTAAACTGAAAACATATTAAATAGGAAAAACAGATGTCTTTTTACCCCAAGCCATACTAAGGAAGGTGTAAGAGGAGAAGGACATGACTCCTGTAATAACTTCCGCATTCAGCAATTCAGATTCGAGTTTGAAAATGGTATAGAGTCATTTACATGAGGGCAAAAACAAAAGGATTGCCTTTAGTGTTTTAAATTACAAAGGAAGAACAAACTTGTGTTTGATCTTTTAATATTCTCTGCACAACTATACATGAAAGCCTTTCACGAGTCAAATACATCATTGAAATATAAACAAACTTAAAAGGCACTCAGTAGTTTCACCTCTCAAAGTTTCAACCATACATCCCTTCACGTTCCCAAACATCCACCAGGAATTCGACCATTTCCTATTTATTGAAAATCAAATTATCAATTTGTAATTTTGCAATCTCACATAAAAAATCCCAGCAAAAATATACACAGGACACTTACAGATAAAGGTATGGACTTGGGGAAAGGTTGTCTAGTCCCAAGCAAACTTTCATAAGTTGCATTCCAACTACACAACAAACACAATGACTAATAAGACATCTACATGGAAGAATCTATGACAAAGGGAAAACAAATATGATGGAGACTTTAGCTTTGTATAAGGCCATATAAACAGAAAATATATCAGCCAAATACAAGCAAAAGGTAAAATTTACAATTTGGCAGTGAATAAGGATGTATTTCGAATTATTGTCCAATGAGGTTAATAAAGAACCGGAAAATAAAAACTTCCGACAGTTATTAAATTACGTGTTCCACCTGCCCCAAAAAAATATAAAGAGAATAAGCTAAGATAATGGCCCCATGTGTATTTAGAGTGGCTTAAAAAATATTCAGTTAATGGGGCCAAATGTAAATGCAGTTGACATACTTCAGTCTGGGAACTCGTTTTTGTTGGCTAGGCTTGCTAGATTTTTCACTTCCAACCCACTGAAGCCTACTTTCATTCCAGAGAAGAAGACCTGAAATAAGTCACAGCATGTATGTATGATGGAAATGAAACATAATCTTTATTTTCCTCTTAAACAAGAAAATTAGGAAAGTAAATATTGCAAACAATATACAACGGTATACAGTAAAAACTGATATTACAATAGTATATCTATCCAAATTCAAATAATGACCAACAAAGACTAACCAAGTGAAAAATATCATGTCATTTCCAACATTTTGACAAGCAAACCTTGGTTACATGATTGGATCATACGGGAAGGGGTGTGATCCCCTACTTGTCAACTTACCCCTTCCCTATGTAGCTCCCTTAGGGGGAACTGTGATACTACCCAAAAAAGAAAAAATGAACAAACAAAATTGTGCTGTGCTAAAAATATAGATGAATATTTTAATATTAATTCGTACGGAAAATAGCAAAATCTAATATAGAACTTGCCTGGGTTTACAAATTCAGAATTGGTGCCTGTAGAAGTTCCACCACTATGATAGAGAATTTGATTTAATGTACTGACAGACGAGATACTTCTCTGAGATTGAATGTTGCCATTATCCAGATCACAAGTGCTTGAACTCCAGAAACCATCTGATATATGTGGTTTTCTCACTGTCTGCCCCTGAATTCTTAGTCCCTTTGCCGGCTCATCCACAGCAATAATTGGTGTGGGTTTCATACAACATCCAAAGCAACCACTGTTCTGTATAAATCAAGTTAAATAACAGAAAAAACAAAGGCCAATGTAAAGAGAACAAGTTCATGTTGTCCTTATGAGATTTCTTTCTTTTTAACCCAGATTTGTTTCCTTAGAAATTACAACTATCAAAATGTTGGGAGTTCCACATTGAGCAGGATAAACTACTTGATGTGGAACTTAAATCTTGACTCTCCCACCTAGCAATCGGAGCTTTAATTGAGAATTAGAAAGGGTTACTAATAGGTTGAAATAAGGCGCAAACTGAATACTGATGTGAGTGAAGCTTTCTCAAGGAGAAAAGAGCTACCACCGAGTCAGGTCATTGAGTGTTTATAGAATAAAGCTTCCATGGATGTTGACCCTTAATGGGAGTGACAATGTTAGGAGTCCAGCATTCAGCATTATCAGAAAGAAATAACATTCTCTTAAAAGATATTGCATTGCTTCTCCTAAACCAAAGGAATGTTTTATATTATTGTGTTTCATCCTCATCATGTTAGCAGTATATTAAGGTTGACCCTTTGATATGCTTTTAAACCGAACTAGTGATTAACGGATGATGTAGAATACAGAAACGAGCTCCTTTTAAGAAAATTCAATCCGATTTTTTATGAATACTGTATTTGAAGGCATTATCTTTTAAAATATTCTGACCACTTAGAGTTACTCCATTTAAATATTTAAAAAAAGAAAGAAAGAAGCAAACATGGTAGATAAGATTTCTTCTTTCAGCTCTCTAGCAGACTCTAATAACCAATACTGCAAGGCTAGAAGAATTAAATACATAACTAAGGAGTGCTATAGGTAGAAATCCAGTCTTCTATGTTTGGTTCAATCAGTAATTACATATCCACTAATCAATGAAGCTTCAAAAACTAAAACTGGAGTCAAATGCTGCTGAGCCTGCCAATAAAGAAAAATATTTTCCCTTCTTCCATTCATCAATTAATCAGTCATTGGGAAGCAAAATAACATTAAAACGCTAATGAATCTTGGTCGATTTTAATTGGCAAAGCACATCATTAAACAACAACAACCGAACGAACAGCTTACAGCAACAGACACCAACAAGGATGAAACAACCAACGCCAGCTTCAAAATACTACACAAACTGCATTGCTTTGAGTAGTCAAAACCAAAACCTAACTCAGCCTCTCAAGATGACAACTTTAATCCAAAATCCCAAACCTCCAAGCCCTTTCAGCGACCAATTGAAAGGTGAAGGCAAATCCACCCCTAATTGATACCAACCAGAATTTATCTAAAGTTTCGACTGCACTCGACAGACCATATACCCAAAAGGCCAAACGGAAATCCATTCATTGAATTGAATCAAACCAAGCAAATTGATTCCAAATACTTACGTGTGCACATATCTATCTGTGTATACAGTATCTAAGAATGTAAAAAAAGAAGAAGCAATATTGGGAATGGAGGGGCTCACCCCATACAAGCGAAGAGGTCAGTGATCCAAGCAGTAATCATCACCATCTCCACCACCGCATAGAATTTTGAGAGGTGCGAAGTGCGAGAGCAAGGAGAAATGAAGAAGAAGAGGAAGGGAAGTTTCGCAGTGGAAACTGATAAACGAATGGGTTTGTTACCTTTTATTTTATCGTGTCTGCTGCACTACTGTCACTGTCTGTCGTTTAACGGACGCTTGACATAACACACCACTTGCCTTGCTTCTTTTTTTTTCTTTTTTATTCATTGATCCAATATTACCATCATCACAACACACCGTAGTTTGTAACAATACGCGAGTAAGGCTTTGATTTTGGGGTACTGAGATCAAGTGAACATAAACCAATTATTACTCTCTCCTTTATTGCCTCTTCCTCTGACCAATAATACCTAAGACCAAGACCATCCTATCGCCACCTCCCACCTCCATTTAATAAATAATCTTCACAATTTATCTCATTCAACGCAGCAACATTTTTGATAGAGACGTCCAACCATCTCTTCAAACTTCATTTCACAATACAACAATTACATTTTTTTCCTAACCAAATATCAAATTTATTAACACACCAACTTCAACATGTTTAACACTTATAATACTTAGAAAACCTGTTTCGGTACATATATCTAGAGATAAAGACATAAATAAATAATTTGTTTTTTTCCATATCTAAATTAGACGAAGATATAAAGTTGAATTAAATTCTTAATATGTTTTTAACAAGAATTGGTTAGACTTATTGTGTCACTCAATATCTAAAATGAAGAGGTTAAAAACTTGTTTATGAAAGAGAGATAAATTAGAGAAGTCAACTCATGTGTTTGATTTCTGAAACCCCTTCAGCATTGGTGATGAAGTGGTGGTTGTGGGACTTTGATAAAGAGTAGTGAGAAATAGAAAAGAAGGGTAGGGCTATAAAGTATTATAGGAATGTGTTGGTGGAGATAGGGAGACAGCTCATTTTGTGCCTAAGTTTCTTTGCTTCTTCAGAACAATATTTTCTTTTTGGTATTCACCATAATTATTTTTCAGCAATAAAACTATCACTTCACACATCTCACCCCCAACACTTTATTTCTTTTGGACTAATCAATTTATTTCTTTATTCTCAGAAATTTTTCATCAACCCAACACTTTTTTTAATCTACTTTTACTGCTCTATGTTTCTTTGAGTTTTCATACCTTTGTTTTTTTTACCAAACACTTTGATTTCCCTTTTAAGGGTTGTCCTTCTGTACTACAGATTTCTATTGAATAGTTCTCAACCAAAAATAATAATATTACAAAAATATAAATTCATTCAATATTGATATAATTAAATATGACAATGGATTAACATGAACACTCTTATTATTTGTCAGGTCTAAAATTATTTATTTTTTCATAAATACTCGTAAATACTTCTACTTTTTTTTATATTTATGTCAATTTTAAATAATACTATTCAAAATAATTTATTTTATATAAGTTTAAATAAAAAATTCTCTTTAAAGTTTAATCTAAATAAAATATCAATACAAATAAAATTAATCTTTTAAAAAATCAAATAAGTTGAACAACAAAGTAAAAGTTTAAATAAAATCAATCTCTTTAAAAAAACAATTTTAATTCCATAAGTATAAATAAAAAATGTAAATTTATAAAATCAAATTCTATATAACTTTTTAATAGTTAATGTCTTTTCCCATAACTTTATTTTACATCTTGATTCTTAAAAAAAATATCCCAAAAAGAACAGTAACAATGTGTAGTGGGTGGTATATGGAGGCTAAATACTATAATATTCATACTAGTCTTTTTAACAAACTCTTAGTTAAAATAGATATAGTTATTGTCTATGGTCCATGGCATCTACTAAATGCACTCGGTGGATTTTATTTTGAATATCTACAAACATGATTTTTTTTACCATTCTAACTATAATTTTTTGTAGTGATTTCTGACAACAATAATACATGATACTTTAATTCTAATTTATCCATAAAAAGTTTTACCTTATTTTTCTCAATTTGATGTGCTAAATAAATATTAACTAAATTACTAATTTTATTATGATTTAGTTTTATGAGTATTTTATAACATCATTGTGTTAAGGATAATATTTAATAATTTTAACATAAAAATATAATTAATTTCTCCCTTTTTCTATTTTCTTATCACAATATTATCGATAAGGTGAAGTTTGAGATCCTAATGGAAATCATTTTGAGGCTGTGGGTAAGAAAAAATTCAGAATGTACATTCGTTCTCTGTTGCTTAAATGAGAATGGTAAAAACAATCTTGATGTGGTGTCTAACCTATTAGGGTTTTCATTATCAACTAATGAGTTTGTGTTTATGAAATCCATCTCAATTTTTGTTATTGAGAGTTTAATGATCACTTACATTTAATTAATATAAAGGTAAATAACTAATATAAATATTAATTTTAATAACTTTTGTAACCATTTCTTACTTATGATTCTTAGACATGTAAAACGTAAGATTCTTTAGGCGCACAATAATATGTTACATGTTTTTAAACTTACTTAAACAATAGTTCTTCTCATAACAATAAGGAATAGTTGCAGTTTCCATTAAAACTTAACGTGATTAAGTCATATCTATTAAATTTTCCAACTGAGTAGTTTTAACCATTTTCACTCTAAACAACTTCAAATGAAAACCAATAATAAAATCAATCCATGTTCAAGTAGTTGTCCCGATGGGTCGATTATAGTGTTTTTTCATACTTTAATTTAATTATTGATATAATTTATGTAAATTGTTCTGAAAATGTAGATCAATGATAAAAACTCTCATTGATTAATTAATACTATGAGTTACAACTGATAAAGTAGGACTAATGGTTACTTTTTGTAACAATTGATTCAGCAAGTTCTAACATTTTTGTCTTTATTGCGGATTAAATAAGATTGTTAATTATTTTTTGTGCTTACAGTATTTAAACTGATTTAATTTTTGCTTGTTTTCAGGTAGAAAGATTATTGTAAATTGTAGTTATTAGAATTTTAGAGTTTGAAATTTATCAAGATATATGCTTATATCTAAAATCAAGTTAGAAATGTAATAACAATGTTAACGTTAGATATATCTACAAAAATACGTTTGGATAGAAATTGTATTAAATATTCGCTCACAGTGGTGGTGTTACACTCATATAGATGTAGAATGTATGCGGTAAAAAAATTGTATTAAAGGTTTGTTTTGGGGAACATATTTCATTTTTACAGGTTACAACTATATTTATAAATGATTTTATACTGAAATAAGAAAAAATTATCATCATAAAAGTTGTAAGTAGTAGAGGTAGATGTTATCTATCTAATAATGTTGATTTAAGTGAAAAATAATGGTAAAACACAAGTTTGTGATGACTAGGTTAAAAGTTTATGTTCTTCCTTATTTTATCCATGATCATTGAGCTAGATGTTGAAGTCAACATAAGTCATAGACAAAAAAATTAGTTTCAAACAACACAATAACAAATTTTATAAGATGAATATAACTTTAGATATTGTATTACATTTTATAAAAGATGTAGAAACAAATAGGAAATAAACAAGATAACATCTAAAACTTAAGAGATGTAGTGATACTTTTCATTGTATAAATCTTGTGTGATGGAAAAGTATATAGTGAGATGTGTGAGTGTAAATGACATGCTATTTTATGATAATATATGCTTTGAATTATTTGCGTTGATGAGTTTACATGTATTGTTGTGAGTGATAAAATTGTGTTTTATACAAGTTTTTGTGTTTTGTTTGTTGAGAGAAGTATAAGAAGTGACCAAATAATGCGAAAATCCAAATTATTATTGGTTCTAATAAATGACCAAAATGAATGCACGCAAAATAATTTTTATTTTCTTCTACCTTAATTTTAATAATTTCTTTATAAGGTGAGATTTCTTATTCACGATTGTAATGAAGAACAATCAAGTCCAATTATACTATTTACTTTATTTCTTTTAGATTTTATTTTATTTTATACGTACACGCGATATATCTACATTATTTACCTTTTATTTTCAAAATGTATTATTTATTAAATAGAAACATTTTAGAGGCAAAATAGTGTCACAATTATTAGTTCAATAATTTCTTTTTTCTTTGATCTCAAAATTAGAATAGTATTAAGAATCGCCTCCAAAATAAAATTAATCATAATTATAAGGTACATTTAATTAAATTAAATTGATTCTATTTCTCAATTAGTTTTTCATTAGAGATTCTCATTGTGAATTTTGTTTAAGAAGAGGACGAGGGAGAGAGAAGAAGAAAAGGAAGAAAAAAAAGAAGAAAATTCAAGAAAATAAGACATTATAAAATAGCAAAAAATTAAAGACGTTGAACAAGATAATCACATAATTAGCAATGTTCAAGATAATCACATAATTAGCAATGTTCAAGATAATCACATAATTAGCAATGTTTCTAAGTCTAAGATTTTATAACACCGTTTCATACTTAATTTTTTAAATTTTCTTACTATCATATCAATATATTTTAAAAAAATTATTAGACTTAAATAAAATTTAAAATTACGACTTTTTTAGATAATCTTCATTTATTATTCAATCGTTTTTTTTCTAACCCGCAATTAACAGTTTTAACTCGTACTTTTTAGAACTGTAAATTCTAGTGATGTTATCCACCGTTCTCTCTTTCTCCTTCAGTTTCATCGAATTTTATGTACCACATCTCAAATCTTGACCGATTAATAATAACGCTAAAAATTTAGTTTTTCACACTTATAAAGGTTGATGAATAATCTACAATTCTTATATAATTCATATTTGAATAAATAGAAATTAAATTTTAATAAAGTTCTTTAAATATAACTGAAAATAACATTTAAAAAATAAAGATGTTAAAAATAATATTCAATACTCATATTTTTTTAAAAAAAGAACATTCTATTTTTAATATATACTATGAAAGAGAAATAACCTATCTTTATCAAAGAAAAATTAATTATTATTCTTTTTACAAAAAAAAAGTTAATATCAAAAAATGGTTTAATATTATTATTTAATTTTAAAGTATAAATAGTTATCCTAAAAGCAAAACTTTATCGGGTATAGGTTTATATAGGAGAAAAGTCCTATATTTGCCAACAGTTTCTGATGTCGTATTCTTGATGTAGAAACAAAAATCGAGTAATACAAAGTAAGTTTGAGACAACTTCATCAACCAATACAAAGAAAAGACACAGGCTTAATCCAGAACCGTTGACTATCTATCTCTTCACGGTTATTACTTGTAATGTTTGGACTTTTAAGGTTACTAATTATTTTTGCTATTTGGTAGAAAAAATTTTGGCCAATCCCACCCTCCATCCATACAACGTAGATAAGCTATGCCTTTGAGGGGTAGCAGAAATCAGACTTGGTCTCAAAATTTGAGAGGGCTTAAGTACCATCTTGCAGCTACTTGTCTCCGAGGACCTGAATTGATTTCAAAGTTCAGCAATCAATTAGGGCAGCATTTGGATGTTCAGAAGTTAATAATTAAGAGAATTCAATAATTGTTTTCAGCATGAATTTAACAGGTATTATATTACGAGCACATGAAACAGAAATCGGCCCTCTCTATGACAGACTGAAAACAAGCACAGTACAAGAAAATTCATGCTGATCCACAACAACATTGGTCCCAGTGAACATCCATTGCAAGTGAAATTTGGAGAAACTTGCAAAAGAAATCATGGCAACACACCCTATTACAAGAAAATAGTCTGTACACTAACAGTGAATAAGGATTTTATTCTGTCATTCAATCGCAGTTTGTTAAGTAATAGTCAATTTGTTAACTTTTACAATAATTATCCTAAGACTCTTCTTACTCAGATTCCTAATTAGTTGACCTTTACATTTTTATACTGAAAGGGCATAGAAGTTAAACTTACTTACTGTTCGGAAAATAGCACATGCACACTGGTTAATAGAGTGCATAATCAAGTTATTTAGAGGGAACAGCATGTAATTTTCTCAATAGCAAGGAGCATGTTGAAGAAAATGCTAAAAAATAATATATTGCTAGTATTCCTCTTGCAAGAAAACTAAAATTGAGATATAATATGATATCCCTAAAATCAAGACCTACTGCTCGTTGTACAATTTATCCACACCACATGGCAATTCAGAACCAGAAAAAGAAAAGGAAAACAGAACACATACACTGGAGGAGATGGGTCTTCACTTGCAAATGTTGCCATGCCTTGCCGTTGCTTGTGCTTAGGGTTCCCAGAGCAAATCACATAGACACGTCCTCGACGTTTAACTATCTGACAAAATTCACACATCTTCTTCACAGATGACCGCACCTTCATGGCTTCTGAAGAGGAAAAACCAAGAGGCAAAGATAAACATTCAGGAACATATTAAACTACACCTTCTAAGGGTTATAAAAACAAAACATTCGACAACCAGCAGATGAAAATATGACAATTGAATCAAGCATATAACTATCAATTTTAGTATACTAACCATTTTGATTAGTAATAAAATTGTGCACCTAAGGAAACAAAAACGGCTGAAGCAAACCAAATGATGAGTTTTTCTAATAAATCCCTAATCGGTGTATAGTGCGAGATTGGAAGTTAAGAAAATTGTGTGTAGGTATAGAGTCACTAATAATCTTCTTCTAATCAGATGTATAAGTAACAAATTGTGCGAAAATTGAAACGAAGGAAGAAAGAACAGAGATACATGGGTCACAGAATAATTGATAAAAGTCGAAATGAAATTGAGAACGGAAGCGTGGGAAAGAGACGAACCTTGTAGTGAGAGAGTGCGCGAGAAGTGAAGAGAGAGGGTATAGGGCAACTGAAACAGCTATGACGAGATTTCAAAGCGGTGTCGTCAAAGGTGAGGGCAGATGGAGAAGCAGAAACAAAGTTTTGGGCTTTGGGGCAACAAAGGCATAGCAGTTTCTTTCAGTTTTTCTTCCTGCACCCGATCAATGTTATGTAAAGACTAAACTGTCCCTATTATATTTTAAAACCCTAAAATTCACTTGAACTGTATTTATTTTTTTTCATTCCGGATTATGGAATCCGGAAAAATTTCTGATTGGCACTTCTGATAAAATTCCAGATCCACCAATCCATAACAGAAATATGCATTCTAGATCTAGAAATCTATAATTCAAAAAAATGCATTTCATATCCATCAATCCGTAATAGAATTGGGTTTCTAGATTCAACAATCCAAAAATTAATAATTTATGCAAAATTTGCTTATGGAATACTCCCTCATCCAGAAAAAAAAAAATTCAGTTCCGGATTTATTAATCCATAGCACACTCCCAGATCTCAATTTCCGGTAACCATGATGTCCTTTTTCAAATAAACGGTCAAGGTCAGTTTCGGGATTTAGAAAATTGTGCGGGTGCAGGAAGAGAAACGTAGGGGTGCAGGAAAAAGAAGCCTAAAGGCATATGGGTTTTCGGCCAAGGATCAAGCCCACTATGCATCAGTGGGATAAAGCCCGTCATCCCCTCTTCCTAATACGATTATTTCAATTATAATAAAATAATTTTCAATCATCATAATATTTTTACATAAGAGAACATAATACCTAATTTGACACTGGGTTTTATTTGACGCGTGAAATTAGAGTTGTAGTTGTTCATTGTAATTTGATTCCAATTACCAAAACTTAAGTTACTTGTAAAATTATATATTTTTCCATTTGAGCATTTAGAACGAATAATTGCATAAATAATTTATTTATATTAATTTTTTGAATCATAAAATGCTACATAGATTAAAGAATCATACGCAAAAAAACATTTTAATACTAAAATCGTTCATCTAAGTGTTTAATATAATTGTATGGGTTATTATTAACCTGCATCTTAATATTTGAAATATTCTACTAATACCCCCTTTAAAATGCAAAAGAAATTAAGCAAATTTTCATAAACAATTATACTTTATATTCTCAAATAACAAATTTCATTAAATAATATTTTTTTTAATTTGCAACAACTTTCGTAAGTACCCGGTTTTGAAATTTTGTATAGTTATATAAATAATTAGAGTTTAGAATTTTACAATTAATTTGAATTTTATTTTTTGTTTTGATATCATTAATCAAGAGCAATCATGAGCAAAATTATGTTGATTTTGAGAGAAAATAATATAGACGATGTGTGATTGAGATACAAGAAGGATAGCTTGACAAAGGTTTTGGTAACAGTATTAAGAATGATAATCATAATTAGTTGTAATAATGTAAGGCGAATTGGTGGTGGTAATTGATGTTGTAATTTATGGTTGAGATAATAATAATAATAATAATAATATCTATAATATCTATAATATCTATAATTTATGATTTATGCTAATTATGAATTGTTGTGGATAATGGGAAGCAGAGCAAAATTGAACATGTTTAGTAAGGAGTGGTGGGTACAAATATGATAGGTTTGCGAGCCTATGGTTTTGGAACAGCGCAACCAACTAATGTGAGGTGGCCCAAGGCTAGGTGGTAGACCAGCACTAATTTTCTACACATTTATAGATATATCGCCCAAATTTGTAACATCCATCTCCAAATTGGGAGGAGATTACAATATAGCCAGAGAGTTTGCTACACATTAAATAATTTTTGGCTTTATCAATAACTTTTGGCTTAATAATGAAAACTTATTCAAAACTTCGTGTATCTTCTTCTAACTTATAAGTAATGCCACATGTTTTTACAGAGTTATGGGAAATAATACTCTATTCTCGAATCTCGTCAGACTCATAAATATATACAAAGGTAATTATAATATACCATGACTAGTATTATAAATAACATAACAAATCTAAATAGACAAATATATCAAGAAAACAAAATTTGTTGAGATATCATAGTATAAAATCCTTTTAGAGTAGTTATAAAGACTTTATACAAATATTTTTCTTGAAATATGAATAGTAAAGGTTCAACTTGTGAAAAAAAATAAAAAAAATGTTTGGAGCGAATTTATCCCTCTGTCGACATTTAAAATCAAACAATCAATTTTTATCAAATATTTCATTTGAATTGATTCAACAAACTATTCAATACATCCATTAACTCATTCAATTCCAAACTCATACACATTCTACAACATTTACTATATATGCAATTTCACATTTTAGTCTCAAACAAATTTTAATCTACACAAAAACAAGAAATCTTGCAAGAAAAATTGAAATTGGTGACCACATCACCCCCACATCCAGATCTTCTAGCTTAGGGTTCTATTGACAATTTAAACTAACTTTCCTTACCTGAACTTAAGCAGATACTCACTAATAGCTCCAAATCTACCAAAAGCTTAAAGATCACTTAACCTGCACCAAAGAGTCATGATCACAAATCTAACTATACCACTAGGATCTTGAGCTAACAAAGACTACTTATGAAGATACAAACATCACATGCAATATGAACTAAGGGAAAACCTAACCAGATCAAAACCAACTCAAAGGAAAATGAGTCAAGAATGAACTTACTCTATCTGAGATTTTGATCGGGCAAACTTGTAGAGTTCACTGTCAGAACTCTAATGACAAACTCCGATCGTTGATATGATGAGCGAGAATGTCAGAATTTGAGAGAGAAGGAAGATGAAAGGAAAAAGGAACTTTTTATAGAGATTGTGGTTCTTTTGAAATGAAACTTGAATAATTGAATTTTCTATTTATATGTTCTTTTTATTTTAATAATAAAATATTCAAGTGTCTTTTAAAGTATAACACTTATATTCTTAAACTATTTTTCTCGGTCCTTACAAATATAATAGAAAATATTTTTGTAAATTGAAATAATTTTATTAAATATATTAAAATTTATGAAAATAATATTTATTATTATATTCATTTATTATTTTATATAATTATATATGTTTTCTTGATATTATAATTTATTTATTTATTTTCATTATTTACAATTATATGTTATTATTAATAGTATAATTAAATATATTTGAAATTATTAAATAAATTTATGTAATATTTAATTTTGTATAATGTAATAAAATGCATATAGAAGTGTATTTTGGTAAAATACAATAATTCTACATGAATTAACACAAATCTTCATTTGTGTGAAGAATGAAAAAAGGTCTCCACCCTCTCCCCCATCCACTCCCCCACTCTAAAAACTATTGAAACAAACACAAAACACTCGCTCCCTCCTTCGTCCTCGTACTTGGAATAAAACACAACATAAGAGTCTATCATAATCGAAATTAGTAGAGCCTATTTTGCCCTCTGCTTTCAAGCTCCCTTATTTCTCACGGTCAATGTCCTCGACAAGAAAGAGTGTGTTGAAAATGTCACATTAGTTGGAGATATGATCAAATTATAATACATACACGCATATATGTGAGTACAAACATTATTTTACTAAGTAGATTTTGTAAGATTGAGTTAGACTTAAATTTTATTACCCTAAAATGATGTTAAAGCCATAATGAATATATTTTAGGCTTAAGTTTCACTAACTTAATATGATATTAGAGTTATTAAGAGTATTTACTCGTTACTTGACATAAATTGAGATAAAACACAAATTTCATAAGTGTCAAGTATGAAAAACAATCACGAGTTTTTACTTAAAGAACATTGAGAGTTTCTTTTACTTAAATGATGTTAGAGTCATTAAGAGTCTTTTTTAGGCTTAAGTTTCACTAACCTAGTATGATATTAGAGTTATTAAGATCATTTACTCTTTACTTGCCATAGATAGAGATAAAACATAAATTTCATGTGTCAAGTATGAAAAACAATTATGAGTATGATTTTTTACTTAAAGAACATAAACAAATAGAGTATGGTCAAATTCACATCTTTTTCATTATCTTACAATCCCTATTTGAAAAAAAAAATGTTTTTCTCTACCCACATACTAAATAAACGTGAACGAATATCATTATACTCATATTCGTCAAAATTATGTGAATACTCTTACATTTAACTAGAAATTTATATCAATAAAACATTTTAATGAACTTATTTTTCATTTAGGATCTTTAAATTAAAGAAGTGAGATTGTTGGAGACAAAAGTAACAATAAAATTTGTTTATTATTTTTTTTATTGATGTTTAAAAAACATATTTTATTTAAATGTATATCATTAAAATTAAGTAACTTATATTTAAATTTATATTTTGGACTTATATTTTATTTATTATTAAAATATTTGTTTAACCTTTTTAAGTACCCATAAATATTTGTGGGTATTCACAATTTTTTTAAAAGTCACATATAATTATCATAATTGGTGTGGTGCTTGCGTATTCACAGACAAAAACAAGTAACTTTTTTTACATAAAGAACAGATCAAACACAACCATAACTGTCATAGATAGAAAAGGTAAGTTGGGAGAACATTATTGGGGAGCATTGTTTATTATTGTACGTAAAAAAAGAAGGAACGGTTGATAGCCTACACTTAGGTAAAAAGCATTGGATCTTTTCATCACAAGATGTTAGGTAAAACACAACCATAGCATGACCCACATGAAGAGAACCCTATGTTTCCGAGAAGCTTCCTTCTTCTTCTTCTTCTTCTTCTTTTTCCTTCTACAAAACCATATACAAAAATTAAGTTGATGAAGTCACAGAGAAAGTGAATCTATTATGGATCGGTCAAATTTGCATATGTCACATTGCTTTGTAGCTGCCGTTTGTGAATGGGAGGGTGTGTCACGCCCCACCCAAATTGGCTTTTGCCAACTAAGTTTCGATTAGTGGTCACTTAAAACTCCCCACATCACCAACCACGGGGAATATTGCTGCCAATCAGAGTCTCAGAGGTAAAGGGTCACCACGACCACCAATGATTTGATTAATTGATTATATGAAGGTGCACCTCATGTTTTGCATAAAAAAACCTTATTTTGGGCGTTGTGACTCTAGTTTTCAAATTACAGCAGTCTAATGAAGACCAATAATATGCTTCCAAGTTCCTAGGACTAAAGAAACCAAACTACATCCAAGAACGGTGTTGAAATTTTTGCATTATTTTGTCCCCTTCCATCAAATACATTTTGTGGACTATAAAAGCTAACCCTATTAGGATAATTAGACAAGGGATCATGGCCAGGTAGAATGTTAACTCACCTATAACTAATATGTCGATTGTCAGTAACTATTTTTTTGTCAAAAAATGCTGCGTTAGATAAAAATTTGTGAGAAAAAGTGGGAACAAACCATATCCTCACCGATCACTACTCCTATCCTTTAACTTAAAAGTGTCAAGCTTCTTTTCCAACATGAGATTTCAAGGTTGGGCCATTCATCGTCAACTTTTCTTTTAGAGGTAATATGGAATGGATAATGGGTAATCAATTTCTCTCATGTCTGTTTTCGCAGATGAAAGAAAGTTATAAAGAAGTTGAGAGAATTCCATAATTGCAGCGATTTGCCCTTCTTTAGCCATTGTTTAATCAAAAGAGCCTGCCAAGGAAAGAAATAATAGTATATTAATGCAAGATTGAGAACTTTTCCGGACCTGGAGAGCCAAATTTAACTTTAAAATATTTTATATTCACAAATCACATGGTTTTGTTGTCTTCTATATTTCAAACTGAATGATTGCCGCACTGTCATGCTGCACACTGCCTTTATTTTTATTATATAATTCATAATTTTATCCCTTATTACCAAACAAGCTGCCCCCAGTTCAAATCAGAAATCCTTGTAAACAGACCAGTTAAACTTATAACTAAGTGGTAATTAGCGAGCCAATATTATCAAAACTTTTACAAAAATAGCACTACTTTCAAAAATTAGTCTGTCGTTAGTTTAGATATCATCACAGATTTACCCACGATTATGCAGAGACAATTACAAAAAAACGCAAATACATGTTTTTTTTTCTGCTTTTTCCACCCAAAAGAATTTACCTTGGATTGTTTCTCCTTGGGGTGAAATATGATTGGTTCAAGTTGCAGCCAGTAGCACGAGAAGTTCACATGGGTTGTCCAATGATAACAGAAGCATGTTGGAGTGATGAGAGGGGATGCAGACATGGTGGTGCCATTCCAATTTCTCTTGTTTCTGATTGGTTGGGCTGATTAGTCAAACACTGAATGTGTTTGTTGGGCTACCGACCCTTTGGAATTTTGGAACATGCAACTACTTTCACGCCAACAATGCGGAATAATTTATTGCTGAAAAAAACTAAAATAAACTATAATGACGTAAGATACAAAAAAGAGAGTGAGAAATTATGGGACGCACAGATAGGGTAAGAGCCCCCACACACTGCTAACTCGTAAATTTGCTTTCGAATACATGCAGGGCTAGAAGGAATGAGACAAAGGAGCTGATTTAAAGATTCTGTTCCACAGTGAATGCAAACCAAGTTACCTAACCAAATTTTCGGTTGCCCATGTTGCTCTCTGGAGCCCTTCCGCTTTGCCTTGTCTCCAACACCCAATAGCTATGTGTCTTAATAAGGTGGTTTTGGAGACAACCCAACAAATTTCAGATTTATGCAATAGGTTCTCGCTTCCATCTTTTTCCCCCTTTCCTTTTTACTGCTGGGTAACGTGAAATTCAGACAGACACTTAAGTCTTGTTAGTGGAAAAGATAAAAAGAAACAGTGGATGATTTCACTTGGGTCCTGAACTATTGATGATAAAAAGAAAAGGAGTAAATTCAACCTTCAAAAATCGGGCAAATTTGTGTCTCGGATTTATTTTTTTGGGGCGTGAGGGAGGTGTGTTTGGTAGATCATCAACTTTCAAATTGGGGAAGTAATGGACTGTTTGTTAGATTTAATATTATCATGAGGTGAATATGAGAATTTGTTTAAGTGACGTTTATGAGGTTAGGTCAATGTCAGTTCTTAAATTAAGTAATGCGTTGTCTTCATGCTTGCTTGTGGAGAAAGAAAGGCAACTCTGTTTTGCCTATGATCATTTTCAGGTTACAACAAGAGAGATGGTACTTTCACACTCTTTAAAATTTATATTCTCATTCAGCAACTACTTTTATTAATTTTTTAATAAATAATTTAATTTATATTTTAATTAAATAACTTAATTTAATACTTTAATTTTAAGAAGGCGTTAATATCCGACGAATAAAAAGCACAACATTTTGTAAAATTATCCCAAGCATGGCAGAGATATGAAGGAGAAAAACAGAAAGTTCAAGGAACTGCACTCCATCAATAAAAACCACACAGTTCTTTCTTTACTTTCAAAGTTAACACAAAAGAATTGTTCTCTAACAGGAAAGTGATCATTAAATAAAAGCTAAAAAACAAAGTCTTGCAATTGGAATTTATAAAAAAAAAAAAAAAAACTAGTTCTATTTACAAGAAAAATGAGTAGAATCTGCAGAGAAATGGATGTGAGGAGCAGAAATTAATGTGCAGAGGGGGCAGAAGAAAATTATCCAAAAATATGAATAAAATCCTCTTCACGATTCACAAGGCACTACACCCTGTGTCCAATCACCTCATCGAAGAGAGCAACCGTGAGGGTTTGTGGGGGACCCTCCCGCAGCAGCTTCTACACTAGTTGTTATAAAAAAGAAAAGAGAGAAGCATAATCACAGAATATTCACTCCAGTCACAGAAAAACCAAAATCAACAAGAGTAGGCCAATCGCTGGGCCACCCGATCCCTAAGAATTCCATTATACAGAGCTACCCTGTTCGTGGGCATTTCTCCAACCTTCATTTCCTCGTTGAAACTCTTCTGAGCCCTCTTCGATCGGGAGATTCGGTTCCTGAACTCTTGTCCGTCTCTGCAGGACTCAACCACGTCCTCCGCGAAGTGCACGCGTTTAATCTTCTTCTTCTTGCTCTTCTTCCCAGCTGCACAAGAACCCCACAAGGCCACAACAACTGTGTCAGCAAAAGATAGCAGTGCAAAAACAAAAGACAGGTTTTTAGGCGTGTGTTTGTGAATGTGTTAGCGTGGAGAAACAGAGCGAGGCGGGACCCACCGTTGGATATGCAAGATCGCAGAACCGGCGGCGGAGAAGGAGGGATTTCTTGAACGGCGAAGTGGGGAGGCGGAAAAGATTTCTGCAGGCGGAGAGCGAGGAGGATGACTGTGCCGGAGACCGCCATGGCGGTGGCGACCGCCACCCCTTGCGCGCTTATCATTGAACACATGGGTGAAAGAAAGGAAAGAGAAGTTTTGGGTTTGGATGAATGAATGGGTTGTTGTGAGGAAGTGGAGAATGAGGAATGAGAAGTTCTTGTTTGTGGGGATGACCAATTTTATATAGTAATGGGTGAAGTATAAGTGCAGCAGCAGTTGCCAGCGATAATTACTATAATATATTATGATATTCTTGTAATAATATTTTTAATAAAATAAAAAGGAGCACTGTGTATTATTATTAACTATTAATATTAAACAAAGCAAAATGGCAGTCAAATATGAGGGACACGGTCATGTCTATTGCTGCTTCTTTATCTGTTTACTGTCGTATTCATCGCAACTTTGTGTTGCTGGTTCCTTATAACATCTCGTTTAATTATCTTATTTATTTTTTAATTTAAAAATATTTAATTTTAATTTTATTATTTAGTAACGATATTTTAGAAAAATAAAAGTTGGTGTTGAAATAGGAAATACTTCATAATATGTTCAAAATATATGAAATAAGAAAGTATATATCATCTTTGTAGTGTGTTAAAACTCAAAATAGTAACATGTATAAGTTTTGGGTCTGGGAGGAGAGACTCTGCATATTTGTTCAGAAAGGTAAAATTGAAAAACATTTTGATAAAATTTAAAGTGATTGATTAATTAGAAGAATGTTTATACAGGAATATTGGATAAATGGTTTGTTAAAAGTAGTGAAAATAAGGTTTGATTATGAAGAAGGAAGAAGAGAAGGAGAAAGGAAAGAGGAAGAGGAAAGGGTTATTAGGATTGATGTGGTTTTGCAATTTGCAATCAAATGATGTGATGCACAGTAATACCCACAGAATTCAGTGGCACACTCCTTTTTGAAATGGATAATAAGCTACATCGTAATTATTGGATGTTAGAATATAAGACCACTGAAGATTCCTTTCACAATTGATAAATTGTCTCAGCTTCATTAAACATTCAATTTTAATTTCACAGATCCCAGATCCTTGTCTCTATTTCGTTTTAACTATTTAAATGGTCTCACTCAAGTTAATATTAATAAACATATTCATTTTTATTCACATGATTATTTCACTTATATGTTTAAGAGTTTAAATATATTTTAATCCCTACCTAATACATCACATGTTTTCACTCCATTCTACATGTTTGGATTAGTAAAAGTAGTTTTAGAAAAAATAAACAACGATTAGAGTTGATTTATGTATAAATTATTTCATAATATTCTTTTACATAACTTTTAATTTATTCATAAACTAAATTATATATAAAAAATACTTTTTTATTTAATTTTTAGTATTTGTGAAGAAATTGTCTAAACAGTTGTAACAAAAACACCAAACAATCATCTTTCCATTAAGATCGTGCGCTATAGATTAGAATATAGTTTTAATAGTATTTTGATCTTAATAATTGCAAAAAATATCAAAATTTATTTCATTTTTTAAATGTAATGTGTACAAATGAAAAATAGAATAAATAACAAGAGTAATGATACAATTTATTTAACTACTAACAACCTCTTAAATAATAAGTCATATTATTAGTTGCATGCTTACATGAATATTGTTAGCGCACGTGTTCATAATCTATTGATTTATTTAAGGAAGATGTATATATTTTTTAAAATACAGACGCATTAAAATACATTTCTTTATTAACATCACTCTTACAAATTTCCTTATAAATTTCAATCTTATATCAAGAATGTTTATTATATAAAAGAAATACAATTTTTTTGAATGGTTACATTTTTTTACCTCAAATTTATTAAAGTTAATTAGTATATTTGAAATGTTGTATCTTTTAAATTTTGAAATTTTATTATGATTTTATTTTTAAAAATATCTTAAAGAAAAAATTGTATTTAAATTATTTTTAATCTTAATTCCTAAAGCTATACAACACCCAACAGAAATATCTTTTAGTTTTATATATTTAGAAGTGTATATTATTGCATCTCTCACTTTTTTTATATAAAATAGTTTTTTATATAATAAATTTTCCTGAGTTTAGCAACCTAACGAGACAGTTCGTGCTTTCATTTATTTTCTTCACCACATTGTCCCAATCTCGTTTTCATTTTCCATTTGTTGTTTTCTTAAAATGTACACAAAACTATACAACACTTAATTTTAAATATTTATTTTATATTAAATTAAAATAATTATATTGTTATATATTCAAATTTATATTCACGTTTTTCTATTTTGGAAAATCCACACAATTACAATCTTTTTTTTACTAAACTATTACAACACTATATTCTAATAAAATTTTATATTGTAAACGTTTAGATGATATACAAAAATTATAATTATAGATATCTGATTTCTCAAAATTAATATGCATATCATTAAATTAATATTGAAAAGTTGAATTAATAAAAGAAGTGTATGTAAGAAGTTATTGAAGAAACTAAATTTACCCAAGACTACTCATCTAATACCAACATTTCAGTTTTAATTTAAGATCTCTTTGTTTGTTTAATAGTGATGGTTAAAAAGGAGAACTGGAAAATAAAACATAAAACTGATTATAAGAAGCAATTTTGCTTCCAAAATCTACTTTCTATTTTTTTTTATTTTATTAAATGAATTTATCTAATTGTGTTATTAGTTTATTAAAAAGCTACTTTTTACCGAAAAAGGATACCATGTCTTTAATTTCCTCAACATTTGAAAACCGACACATAAAACAAATATAAAATTTATTTAATGATTATATAACAGAATAAGAGAATATAACATAATACGATGAAAATATAATAAAAACAAAAATAAATTATAATCTTATCTAGCATATAAAAAAATGGATAATATAATTTAAATTTGTGTGCCACAATAATTATAAACATGTATAAATAATATGTTAAATACAAATTATCAATTTTTTATATAAATCAGTAATATCCAAATTTATATTTTTATACAGTTATTTTTTTCTTAAAAATATAAACAAGTTATATAAACTCCATCATTATAATTTAAATATATAGGTCAACACTATTTATAAAAAAAATAAAAACTGATCTTATTGAATCTGACCCAACAGTTTTTTTTTAAATAACAAGTACATTAAAGCGTATAATAAAATAAATTTACTATATTATGTTATGTTGATAGAATAAATAATAAAATATAATAATTATTTTATTCCATCTTGTACATCAAACAACTTAAAATTTATATACATGTCATTATCATATGAAGAAAAGAAAGAGAGAGTAAAGATGAAGAAAAGGAAATGGGAAAAAGCAAAGGAAAGCACCATGTATTGTAAATAAGGGGTGGAGAGTGTAGAATCTTGTCCAATAAACCAAGCTTCTGTCATCCATGACGTGTATATCAGGCCCATAAGTCTAATCCCACTGGGCCCATAGTCTACTCCCTATGGGCCCACAGTTTTGTTTTCAAAAGTCATATTTAATGGGTTTATAGCATTTTTTAATGGATACTTTATATATGATTCCAGAAGCAGTTACATCATACTACATTCATAGACTTTAAATTTTAAATATTAATTAAACTTGGGTTCTTTTATTATGGACTTAGCTCATGTAAGATTTCACTAATTAAGTTTCATTTCATTTTAAAAGTATATTATATTCCTACCTTAAAAAAAGTGAACAAGGTTAAGTAGGATAGACAAGTTAGTTATATATATATATATATATATATATATATATATATATATATATATATATATTTTT
>Ga0123342_1003430_pt1 | contig 25429 bp, 12 predicted proteins | sample Turbeawhitnodule_FD_89960 | JGI IMG/M metagenome (GOLD analysis project Ga0123342, IMG submission 89960) | Root nodule microbial communities of legume samples collected from Mexico - Turtle bean Mexico white nodule | ecosystem: Host-associated > Plants > Roots > Nodule | place: Mexico: Nepantla... | reverse complement strand
ATGCAATAGATTAAATGGAGAATGAGATTTTATTGTGCTTAAAGGAAAGGGTAGCCTTGTTTGTTTAGCTTTGGGACAAATACTACAATTATTATGAATGGGAATGAGATTTTTACTGATAGGAATAGGTAGTAAGAAAGATACAAGTTGTAGACACGCCGGATAAGGATGTCCGAGGCGTTTGTGTCATAAATCAGGGTCCATCGATATTTGAGATGTGTGGGCTTGGTTTGGGAGAGGGGACATGTAGTATAAGCCTGGATCCGTAGTCAAGTCCTACAAAACGCAACCATGTGGAGTAAAAACGACACAACAATTTAGTGAACTGATTATCTTACTAACGGACATAAGATTTAAATTAAAAGAAGGAACACAAAGAACATTTGAGAGTGATTTTGTCATTAAATTTAATTGTGCCCGTAGATGAGATGAGCGCAGTTGAGCATGTGGGCAGATTAACATTTGGAATAAATGATGATGAAGTGTGTGTGAAAAATTGTGAATTAGATGCAATGTGATCGGTTGCTCCTCTATCCAAAATCCATGGTTTCGTAAAAGCAGAATTAGAAGAGGAGTTATGGGCAAGCATAGAGCTAACAAACATGTCACTTTTATCGTTATTGTTGAGCGTGTAAATAGCCTTTGCCAATTATTGAATTTGCTCGGCACTAAACCCTTGTACGAGGTTTCTATCGGACTCGTTACTGATATCTTCTTTGCCAAACATGATTTTTTATTTAGGGATAAAAATGGAGAGGCTGTCAGGCACCAACATCGATAATTTTTGTAATTAAAAGTATAATTTATAAAATTCTTAATGCATTATTATATGAAGTTTCATTCTTAATAAATAAAAATGCATAATTATATTAATTAAGGTAATTATGATTAGTATGTTTTTATATTAACTCTCAAATTGTTTTAATATATATATATATATAATTAGCAAATTTATTCAAAATAATAAACTTTCATAATATAAATATAAAAAGGATACAATTGGTAGTTTAAAAAACGTTTATATAGAGGTAGTATATAGTACATTGACATAATTTTATTCATTGTCCCTTCAAGTGGACATTGCTTTGTGTATCATACATGAACTTATAATTGATAAAAGAAAAGTTTGTAGTGGGTTGGTGGGTGATGATGAAATTTGTGGTAGTGATGAAGAAGGTGGTCAAATCAATAGAAAAATAACTTTGAGAAATGGAGAAGAAGATGAAAAATGTGTAACTAAAACTTTAATATAGATGATAAAAAATAAAAGTGTGTATCTTATATTAATCCAAGAATTCTTAATATAATGCATGTTAGACCAAATGAAGTCATTCTCTTCTACAATTTGTTTAAATGTAGGCATATAAGAGTAGCTTTAGGTGCTACTCCATTATTAGAATGAGATCTATTAAGAACAAATTAGATTGTCTCACAACTACTTTTACCATTAAAATCCAACCATGTCACAATTATTTATCAACAATTAAATTATTACAAATAGTAATCCTCCATTATGTTGTTATTAAGTGATTTGAGTATATTTAGGGGTTTATAAGTTTCTTTTTTTCTATTTTGTAATTTTGGTGCACTAAAAATAATATATATTTATATTTGAAAAATTTATTTAAACTTAATCATAAAATGATAAGTAAAATGAAGTTCAATTAAAATTTTAATTGCATGATATCATTCAATAAAATATTTTGATAATTAAAGTATATGGACTAATAGATGGAAAAAATATTTGAGATATTATTTCTCAAAAAAGGGAAATAACATCCAAAATTTGAGTAGTATTAAAAAAATTCACTTTTTCAGTTGCTTTAAAAAAAAATACTTGCACCTTACAAATAAGAGCATATCGTAATGTTAATTTTATGTTCAAAATTGTATATAAAAAAACATATGAATAATTTAGCACAGTAACATTTGTAGTAAATTGAAATTGATCTAAATTTCTTAACAGCATTATCAATATTTCAATCTTTAATTTGATCTTATGATTACAAAGACCAAATATTCTCATCAAGTTTAAGAAATTTACTTATAAGTTATTTAAATGTTTGATTATCAATTGTTTTATACTTATTAGCGGAATCTAATCTCAAATATTTCATATTTTATCCTAAACCATTTAAAAATAATGAAATTAAGTTTTTAACAACTAAAAAAATATATTTAGTTTTGATATTAAAATTTTGTTAATGAAATAATAGAAATTAAAGATAAAATATAATTATTAATTTGATTATTAGTATCAATCAAAAGTATTTTTTTAATGTGCTGCATCAAATTTAAATATGTACTACACGTTAACGATATCTCATCCATCTAGGTAACTAAATAGTTGAATAAATACATTTCGACATCCTAAAAATAAATTAAGAGAAAAATTATAAGAATTCATATATAATAATATCATACTAATATGAGAATTAATCATGAAAAGGTATTAATATAATATTAATTTAAAATTGAACTTAAAATTGTTCCTATCATGTCAATATATGTATTTTGATTCTAACTTTAATGTCAAAATATCTTTTTGTATGAAACTCATCCTTAATCGAGACCAAAAACTTTGAATCTGTTAATAATAGATAATAAAAGACAAAAACAACTTTTTCATGATCTTGGTGTCCACCGTAATAACAAGAAAAACGATAGAAACTTAAAAGTTTGATGTTAAATTTTTATATGAAAGATTGATATTTTGGTATTAATTTCATTTATGAAATATCAAGAAAAGCATAAGCCTTTGATTTTAATATTTTTTATCATTAAATTCTTTTTTAAATAAATGGTAAAATGCAATTAAATGGTAAAATAATGATATATTATCCTCTTTCAAAAAAATTATAATATTTTTCAACATTCATGTCGTTTAATTTTATTAATAGGACTTTAAACATTTAAACATCATGTTGTTATTTTATTTTTTTCAAAAGATTTTCCTTGCTTTAATCAAATAACAGAATAATTTAGGGATTATATTTTTGAAAATAAAAACTAGAAATTAATTTATGTTCGTCAACAATCATAATATATCTTCTTTTAAAAGAAATAACTATTGACAAAATATTTAAAATAATATCTTATTTTGGAAAAAAAATTGAAACAAATTTTTAGAAGTTCGTTTAAGAATGATTAAGTTTCAAAAGGAAGTGACTTGGGGAAATTGCAGCTAAAGATATTTTTGTTCTCATTTTTACCTTTCTAATCAAATTTCATTACTTTAATAAAATAATGTTAACCAGTATAGGAATTATTCTTTAGAAATTAATGAATATAACTTAATTTATGCTTCTTTACCGTCGTAAAATATATATTTTTTAAAATAACTAAAAATTGAAACAAGTAGATTTTTTAAATTATAATATTAACTAGTTTAGAGAATATTTTAAAATTTAAAAAACAAAAAATTAATGTATATTATTTACCATCCTAAAATGTCTTCTATCCTATTTTTTTATATAAAAAAAATCTCATCCTACTTATTTAAATGCATATCAATGCTATTTGACTAGAAATTAATGTATGCTACTTTATTAAATGAACATAAATTAGTTTCTAAAGGATAATTTTTATAATTAAATTACATACTATTTATAATAATTTAATAAATACGTATAATTAATCCTAAAATATTTTTTTCTAATCAAATATTATACTATTGATATAAAATAATACATATGCATATATATATATATTCCATTATAATTAAAAGACATAGATTAATTTATAAATAAATAAAAAATTTACAATCAAATGTTATACTATTTTTAAAATTTGATGAATATGTATAATGGGTAATAAAATTGTATTGATATGTTTTTCTTATCGAATCTCAGTGTGCATATTATTAATATATTGATATTGATATAAAAAAAAGACTAAAATACATAAAAAAAAATACATGTATTAAATATTACAATTATATTTTTTGCTAGTCTAAAAATGTATATATGCTATAATCAAACTAATAGTAATTAGTAAAGTCATACTAATATATAGTGTTTGATTTTGTTATTAAATGAAAAATAGAGTAGAAAAATAAAATCAAAATTACAGATATCACATTCTTTTGAATATTTGTTTTATCTTCACAACTCTTAAATAAGAATTTTCTGTTTAAAGGCTTTATTATTTGATTTGTGGGATATTTTCAGGAAATTTTTGCGCGCGAGAAACCCTAAGCGTAACCCTGATTCGTTCGATTCGCTGTTGGATTCGAATTTGGAACTCGGAAGATTAGGGAGCAATGGCTATTGCAGCTCCAGGGCAATTGAACGTGAATGAATCGCCCACTTGTGGATCTAGAAGTGTTGATTGCTTCGAGAAATTGGAGCAAATTGGCGAAGGCACATATGGGTTTGTTTCAATTTGTGTACTGCTTAAGCTTTACATTTTTTTGGGTTGTCTGTTTGAACATGGAAGTTGAAAATGTATGTTCTCAATTATAACAATGCGTGTTTACTATGCAACACTGTATTCGAATAATCCGATAGATTCTGTTGAGCTGGGCTGAAATTGAAAGCAACTTAAACCTTTAAACTTTAGAGGTCTTGAACCTGAGCGCGTAGCTCTTATCAATCAGAAGATTTTAGAGTGAAGAAATCGTTATAGTTATTTATTTTTTTGTGCTTTAAGGTTTAATTGTTATATATCCTGTTTTTTTTTTAAGTTTATTTATTGGTTCCATGGTTTAAAATTGTGATCACCGTTACAGTTTTGTTGGCAATCCTTGATGTTGTGGGAAATTAAAAATGTGGCTGATGGGGGCGCATTGCAGTTGCAATGTGGTTGCAAGGGCCCAAGAACCTTGATGCTGTGACTACGATCACGGTTTCAGAAGTTTTTGATAAAACCTCGATCTGTTGTCTATGGTTTAGTTGGCTGTTACGCTTGTGCAATTTCTTGTCTTATGTTCCCTGCCCTCTTTTCTGCTTCTGAAGTAGTGCTTTTTGCCACATTGGTTTTAGCTTCCAACTTCATCCCACATAAAACGTTATCTAGTTCTAGCTTTGTTCATATCAATGTCATCCGCCTCATTTCTGATGCATTCTGAAGTGAACTGATCTATACCTTCATATATTTATGCTTGCAGTCAGGTTTACATGGCTAAAGAGATCAAAACTGGTGAAATTGTTGCTCTGAAGAAAATACGTATGGACAATGAGAGAGAGGGGGTATATCTTTGATTAAAAAAATTCATAATTTATCACATTAAGGGTGCAAGTGTATTTTATTTGTATTTGTCTCCTCTGTTTTTACAACTTTTTTCAATTGTACATTCTATTCAGTGGACCTAAATCAGAAGTTACAGTCACATTCTGTTGCTACAATATTTCCCCTGAACTGTATTGTTAATTTTTCCTTTGCAGTTTCCTATAACTGCTATACGAGAAATCAAAATTCTTAAGAAACTACATCATGAAAATGTGATCAAGCTGAAAGAAATTGTGACTTCTCCAGGTACCCCTTTTCGAGATCTAAATTAGCTTTGTTATTGAATCAAAATGAATTTAAAAATTTGTTTTATTTATATGCATAAAATTTATGTTTTTTTCTTTCAGGTCCTGAGAAAGATGAACAGGGGAGGCCAGGCAAGTTATTCATTCTTGTTTTATTAGTGCAACTTCTGGACAGTAGCACACAATATGCGTTATAATTCTAGTGGTGTGAATATTTCCATCAATTTTCTTTGGGGTTAGCATACTAAACCTAGTTTGTTTGCTTTTCATACTTGTTTTGGGGATTGCAGATGGTAACAAATATAAAGGTGGCATCTATATGGTCTTTGAATACATGGACCACGATTTAACAGGTCTTGCTGACCGACCTGGGATGAGATTTACAGTTCCCCAAATAAAGGTATTACTGTTAATACCGAGTTTTATTTCATATATTAATAGCTTTTTGTTTTATTGTTGTCTGAATTGTGTTTCCCTTACTTTCTTAAGTGTTACATGAGACAACTTTTGACGGGGCTTCACTATTGTCATGTAAATCAAGTACTTCATCGTGATATCAAAGGTCTGTTATATTGAGAAGGTTTTGTTTTAGATTAGAATATAGAATCTATTATTCTTATTTTATGTATTTTGTTCTGTTGCAGGCTCCAATCTTCTTATAGACAATGAGGGAAATCTTAAGCTTGCAGATTTTGGACTGGCACGATCATTTTCTAATGACCAAAATGCTAATCTTACAAATCGTGTCATTACATTATGGTACAGGTAATTACTGTCATTGTTTGTCATGAGTTGTGAGATTGGCCAATGCACATATTGAATATTTTTGTTATATATGTAGACCACCTGAGTTGCTGCTCGGGACAACAAAGTATGGGCCTGCTGTTGATATGTGGTCAGTTGGGTGCATTTTTGCTGAGCTTCTTCAGGGGAAGCCTATCTTTCCTGGAAAAGATGAGGTTAGTAATATTCTATGTATGATAGTTGAGAGAAATTAGAGCTAAATTGATGATTTGTTGATTTGATATTGAGTACAACGGACTAGTTATGGTTTGACTTGTATGTTATTAATCAACAAGCTTATGCATAAATGGCATCAAGAAGAGATTCTTTACATTCTAGCTCATCATATTCATTGTCTTAACACTTGCCACGAGCATAACCACCTTTCTGTTTTTATTAAAATAGACACTGATTTATTTCTTTTATAAGCATTTCTCTGTAAGTTAATTATAGGTTAAATTAAAAATTTTGTCCTCACCTGTGTGACACAGTCCCTGTATGTAAAAACTCAACATTTTGTTCCACATTCCATACATTAATTGGTCTCTGCAGTTTGCTAAAGTTAATACAAGTGTTAGACATTTGCTTTTTGGGGGACAACAACATAAAATGGTCTCTGTCGGGTGTAGATATCAATACTTAGATTTTTTTTTTCTCTTATAGGTACCAAAACAAAGTGTATTTTTTGTATAAGAATTAAAAGAAATAATGTATCTAGTACAGATTACAAATTTAATGTATCAGGATTCATTTGTAAACATTTTTCAAGTAGGGACCAAAATGTAGAGTTTTCCGCGCAGAAACTAAAATGGACAAGTGTTAGGACTAGAGTTTAAATTTTTATTTTAAACGTAATTTATATTTTGATCGTCAAGAAAAGATGAATGCTAATGATGATGTTTAGGTACATTACTGGAACTAGCCTGCTCAATACTTTTTGGAAATGTAGTCATTACATTCACTCCTGATCTTTCTTTTAAGATACATGATATTACTCTCTATATACTTTTACAGCATAAATGTAATGCTGGCTTTGTTTGTAACCATTGTAGCCAGAACAATTAAATAAAATATATGAGCTGTGTGGAGCACCAACTGAAATCAACTGGCCTGGGGTTTCTAAGATACCTTATTATAATAAATTTATGCCAACAAGGCCAATGAAAAGACGTTTGAGGGAAGTTTTCCGGCAGTAAGTATCAGAAAGTATACAGGCTTTTTTATCCACCAGAAATGCAAACACGTGTTTCATTTTCTAGGATTTTTTATATCTAAATAGCTTGTTTCCCTATGACTTACAGTTTTGATCATCATGCTCTGGAGTTGTTGGAGAAGATGTTGACACTTGATCCATCACAGGTATTAACTGTTAACTGATCTTGAATTTCTATCTTAAGGGGTTCAAATACCTGTTTTTTCCAGTCTTATTCACTAAATCTATTTTATTTTGACATGGTTAACTGTATCTACAATTGCTGTTTTGTTATTATATTATATCATGTACGTTGACAAAAATCTCAATAACCTTTAGAGAAAAGCGCTATACATCCTTTTTTCCTTTGTGAAAAACAAAAAAGCATTGATGGCATAGTGCTTGCTAGTTGAGACGAATTTTGTAAATTAATTATCTATGTGCTGTAATTTATGAATATGAAGATGTGTTTTTCTTGGCGTAATCTGAAAATTTATCGTAAGATGTAAGCAAAATAATTTTTGCCACCTGTTTACGTGATTTTATGACAATGAATTTTGTTCGTTGTGATCCGTATCCTAAAATTTGTTTGTCAATTTGATTTCTACAGAGAATTACTGCGAAAGATGCACTTGATGCTGAGTATTTCTGGACAGATCCATTACCATGTGACCCCAAGAGGTAAGACCTTCCATGTACTTTATTTACTTATTTATTTTCAGAATGCTACTTTTCCGTGAAACTGTCATCTTAATAGGAATAAATATCTTTCTCATTTCACTCCCTTCCTTTTCCTTTTTGCTTTATTGTTTCTACTCGACTAATCGTTTTCTGGTCGATACTTTCTAATTTCCTACTCCTCTGTATGGCTTAGTTTACCCAAGTACGAGTCATCACATGAGTTTCAGACAAAGAAAAAGCGCCAACAACAACGGCAAAATGAAGAAATGGCTAAGCGTCAGAAAATGCAGCACCCACAGCAGCACACTCGTCTTCCCCCCATTCAGCAGCCTGGACAACATTCCCAAATGCGGTCAGGATCAAATCAACAAATTCATGGCTCTCAACCCCCAGTTGCTGCAGGACCTACTCATCATTATGGGAAGCCTCGAGGTCCATCTGGTGGACCAGGAAGATATCCTCCCAATGGGAACCAAGGTGGAGGATACAATCACCCAAATCGAGGAGGTCAAGGTGGTGGTGGTTATGGTACTGGACCTTATCCTCCTCAAGGGCGGGGGGCACCTTATGGGTCCAATAGCATGCCTGGTGGTGGTCCTCGTGGTGGTGGTGGTGGTGGTGGCAGCGGCTATGGAGTTGGAGCTCCGAATTATCCCCAACAAGGTGGTCCATATGGGGGTTCAGCAGCTGGTCGTGGCTCAAACATGATGGGTGGAAACCGCAATCAACAACAGTATGGTTGGCAGCAGTAAATATACTTTCTTACGATGATCAGTATTAGCACTATGATTTGGCTATACCCTGATAAATTTGAGAAAGATCGGACTATTAATGGATCAAGTTATTTAGAAGAAGATATGAGATCTGACCTCTATGGTTTGTATACTATTGAGATATACTATTCTCATTACTTGAAGTACCTGGAAACCTTTGTGATGCATGCATGCACCTTCGGTAATGTTTGGTGCTCCTAATCATAAGGCACCACAAAAGAAGAGTGAACCTCCGATTTTGTACTTTTCTTTTCTCTATACTCATTGAATCCTGTGCATTATGTATGGATAATAGCAGCATACTTCAAAATGTGTTACAATACAAACAGCTGCTTACTGATATTATTTTCAGGATACTTCCTTGTACAACTTTTTTTCGTTAGTTTTATACTCTACTATGACAGGCACAATATGTAGTAACAAATAAATAGGCTCAATATGGATGGTTATGGCAGTGGTAGGGTAGTGAACTGAAATTAATGAATTACGAGAGATTGTGGAAGAAGAAATAAACAAATTTCAAAGGAGGCAGAAGTGGGGAAGAGTGAAACATGTGGATGTGGCTGAAGTAGAGAGAAAATTACAGAAAAATGACAGGTGGCGAAGGGAGAGAGAGGATCATATGATGAGTGTGGTAAGAAATTAATTCTCTAATTTCTGTCATTTGTTTTCTATTGTTCATCTTGTAAGGAGAGCTATTTTCTACTTTCTAATTGTTGCCATTATTTTATTTGATTTTCTTGAATTGCAGCATTGTAATAGAGATTTACACCTCTGATATAATTCTAATCCAGTATCAATGTTACTCGGCATAGTACATTCTGCTTTATAACTTATATACCATTTCATGTCTGAGTGAATTTAAAACATTAGAACAATTGATTTTTTTTTCAAAACTCACTTATAAAAGTGAAACAATTATAATTGATTTTTTTTTCAAATAATTATAATACACTTAGTTCACTCCACCCACCCACCCACTCGAGAATGCACTAAGTTCAAACGTTGTATTTTGCTTTGTTTCATAAACAATAAAGAAACCTTTGGTTTAACTGAAACTATCGATTAAGACATGTTTTATCTTATTTTTAATCATGGATAGTTGGAATTCACAGTGTCACACGTTTTGCTTTCTATAATATAAGCGTAGTGTATCAACTATTGCTCCAACCTAAAGTTATTGTTGTTACTTATAAAGCATCCATATACTAAATTTTGTCTTTTATATTAACCTTGCATTAGTTGATTATTTCCAATGCGGAACAAACTAATACAAAGAAATTCAAAAAGTATTTCTTTTCTCTTCGTTACTATAAGCGTAAAATCATTTTTAAATAACATATCTAAGCGTAAAACTCATTATATATAATTGATTATATCAACAATGATAGATATTGCAGTGTCTAAATCAAATTAGAGATTCTTTCAAGCATAAAAATCATATTACACTGTTGATATAATACTTTTTTTCACATTTATTCAAGGTAAATGATAGATATTACTTATTCAAGGGGGAAAAATAGTATGATATGTTTCAAACACTGTAATATGATTTTCAATACATCTCTAATATTTATTTATAGAATTTTTTTACTCATTAACCACTATCCTAAGGACATTAATTAGGAAGTTTCTTCCTGCACCTCCATAGCTTTTTTTTTTGTAACATTCTGAATTTTATAATCTGAAAATGTTTTTTTTTTTCTATTTACACCTTTTGGATTTGGAAAGGTATTTTCAAATCCATAAATACCTTTCAAATTCTATAATATGAAAATACTTTCAGGATTTCATAATTTTAAATATGTTTTTTTTAAAGAAACCTATTCTAGATTATAAACTCTAGAGTTTTTCTAGATCACTCGTTCCAAAATGAAAAACATCAATAAAATAAAAGATATTTTTAGTATTTAAAAAAAGTATGAAGTGTCACTAAACTACATAAGAAATAAAGACTCAAAATTCAAAAAGGCAGCTTACATACTATCAAACTTATTGCATGTAAACTATGCGATTATAGAGTTTTTCTGGTCACTTCAATTCTTTTTAAAATTAGGAGACTAATAAATCTAAAAGAATACGTGAATTAAGAAATCATTCTTTTAATTTTGAGATATGTTATTTACTTTAACAAAATGTTTTGCCAAGACTTTTAAAGAGATTATGCGTTTCTACATAGATAAAGTTAAGGAATATACAAAACCGAGCAAAGGTTCCAACTTTTGTTTTTTCTAACTGTATACCCTTTTAAACTCTTCAATTGTTTTTCTGAAACAATTTTATGATCATTATATGGCTGCTTAAGCTTGGTAATGCTTTCCAATAAACATGTTGGGATGAATTTATGGGAAATTAAATAATAATAATAATTTTTTCACAAAATAAAACTAACTTATGCATAAACAAAGTTGTAAAAAACATTTTATATTAATTTTTTTCCTTTATACATTTTTTTCTCATAGTGTTTCTAACAAATTCTATTTAAACACACAATTACCACCAAAATTTGAAAGAACAAAACATTTTTTGGGATGCAGAAGCATTATTAACACATACAGAGAAAGACAGATCATAGTCTGTTATTATTTGTAGCTGATTTTTGGGAATGACTAGAATGCTTTGGTGTATGATTCTCTGTTCCAGATTTTGGGGTCCTTGGGAATGAATTTGAGGAATTTAGTGCTTCCAATGCAGCTAGAACATTTACCATAGTTGGTCTGCATTTGGGATCTGTATTTAGACATTGCAGTGCAAGTGTTGCTGCTGCTTGTGCTCCTTTCTTGGAGTATTGACCACCTAACCTTGTGTCCATGATTCTCAAAATTCTTCTGATATCACTCAGGAATGGCCTTGCCCAATCCACCAGTGTTTCTTCTGAAAATCCACTTCTCTCATCTTCAACTACACGCCTTCCTGTTAGTAACTCTAACAACACAACTCCAAAGCTGTATACATCACTGCTTGGGGTCAAATGACCTGTTTGTTTAGTCAGAAGGCCAACTTATTATAATTAGCAGAAGATAGGCTCATCAACTTTACAAATCATGAACATAATAACATCACAGTAAATGGAACACTAATAAAGGCTCTCTAGAGTTTTTAAGAAATATTATAAACTGTTTTGCCTTATTTTTTTATTATGTGTAATGGCATCTATTTTAGCCAAATTTGCTTCTTCATTTTGAGCTGTGATCGTGTAGGAAGAAGTGACAGACAAATTACCTAGGCTAGGTACTTGGTCTCTTTCTTGTACCAAGTACCAACACACATTAGTGTAGTAAACTGGTATAGTATGCATTCAAATTGGTATCACTTTTTTAATAAAAGAAAGTCTCAAGTGTTCCTTGATAGTATAATATAACAGTGTACTATTGCATCTTTTTGTGTCTCCATTATGTCCTTGTTTTTTTTTTCTTTTTTCATTTTGGTATTGTCAATCTCAACATCCAAAAGCCAAGAACCTAGCACTTTTGAGAAAAGGGTATAGAAAAATGGAAAGGCAAATTTACCTGTAGCTACATACTCTGGTGCAGCATAACCATGAGATCCAATAACTCTGGTAGAAACATGGGTGTTGTCTCCTGTAGGACCATCTCTTGCCAAGCCAAAATCCGAAAGCTTTGGGTTGAAATCCTGCATATATCACAGTGCTACTCTTTCAGAATGGAGACTTACATGCAAACAACAGGTGTTGTTTTCTTCACAAATTCATAAGCCAGACTTTCAGTGTTAAATACCGAATCAAGTAGGATGTTGGCTGCCTTTAAATCACGATAAATAACATTTGCATCTAGGGTATGTAAAAATGTTAATCCTCTTGCAACAGCAACTGCAATGTTTATCCGGATAGTCCAGGGAATAGGCTGAACACCTTCTGCAGAAATAGAAAACAAAATTTAAGGTATTATGAATCAAGAGAAAATTATGGTTCAGTTCAAAAACAAAATGTTGCACATAACATAAGGGTGTAAATACTAAATAGTTCAGAAGTTTTATTCGGGCCTTAGAGCTGAACTGTTTATTAAAAATCAAGGTTTAGACTTTTTAAAAAACTTGTTTATGTAGAAAGACTAAGTTTCTTAAGACTTCAAAAAATGTCTATTAGACTTGATCGGTTGGTCTGGTTATATATATGTATGATATGATATTATATTATTGCATTATATAAATAATATAGGATATATACATGCAACAATATACTAATATTAAAAATAATAACCAACAGAAGGCCTATCAAGACTTACAGGCCTTCTATAAAACAGGTCATGTAAGTAGGTTTTGAGGCCTAATCTCTTTCTAACCCCTTTGCAGGTCAGTACTCAACGGATTAATGAAGACTAAATAATATATTAAGGAGTGAATGTACTACTTCTGAATAAATGATTTTCCAAACTTGCTTTCAGCATAAACTCAAACTAGAACAGGCTAGGTTCTGGACTACCATCAAAGCTGAGTCTTGCCTATTTGCTACCCCTTCTTTGTACATTGTTACGGATGGATCATTTGAGACTAAATATGTTGAAGAGTAAATGTAGTACTTACTTCTGAATAAATGATTTTCCAAACTTCCTTTATGCATAAACTCATAAACTAGAAGCCTGTTTTTACCATCTGAGCAGTAACCAATAAGTTTCACCAGATTTTCATGGTGAAGCTGGCTTAGATAATTGACTTCTGCCTGCAAACATAATGGGCAGAAAATCAGTCAAGGCCTAGCAACACCAAGCAGTTATAAACCAGTTTAAGAGTTTGTGTAGGACTTGGACATACCAACCATTCTCTGTGACCTTGAAAACTTTCTGGTTTAAGTTTCTTGATTGCCACTACAATTCCAGTCCCTGGTCTTGTGGGAGCATAAGTGTTCTTATCTATCCATCCCTTGTACACAAACCCAAACCCTCCTTCTCCAATTAAGTTTTCTTGCCTGAAGTTCTTAGTCGCCTCTTTTAGTTCATTGAAGGTGAAGGACTTAAGGTTGTTGGAGATGGGTTTGTCAACATTTGATGCTGAAGCTCTTAAAGGAGCTTTTCCTTTAGTAGAATTTGAGTTCTGTTTTGTCTTACTTCGAGACTTTGAGCTTCCTGAGAGTAGATGAAATGCAAGTTATAATCAGCCACTAGAGTAACTTCTATAATCTTGTCCAGAAGATTGCACTATTATGAGTTACAGCTAGAAGTTGATTACTAGTTATGAGGTGCCAAAGAGAGAGGATTCATTTCAGTATAATAGTCAAATTCAAGAAATATTTTATATCAATGAAAGACAAAGCCATATTAGAATATACACATGGAAAGCCTCATACTCTCCATCATTTTCATACCAATACCAACACAATCTGGAGGCTTATATTTTAGTTAACAGAAATACAAAAATTCCATCCAATTCTAGGAAACCAAGGATTTGAGAACACTAAAAAACAAGAGAACAAAAGAAGGTTAATTCAAAAATAGCTAGATCCTATAATCTTCCAGGTTACGGCCTATGAACTATTGTTTTAACTCACCCTTTGGAAACCATGGCCTTCTTCTCCTCACCGTGGAAACCGAAGACACAAAAATGGAACCATCCACCATGACAAACAAATATTAAAATTCAAAGCATCATCATGCATCATCCTAGTGACACGACTAGTGCCAAGTGATGATAACATCAAAGCTGAAGAAAAATAACTCAAGGCTTATTTATATTTTGTAATAAAGAAAAGTGAGGGCAAACACATATACAAACGATTAAAACAACCAAATTAAAACCTACCAAAGAAACTCGTGGAAGACACATGAGCCACTGGTTTTCTGCAGCAGTTTCCCATGTTGAAAGTTTTTGTTCCTTTTGTTTCTGAGGAGAGAACAACAACACCAAAGGTGAACAGGGTGTGAATGAAAAGATCTCCAAGTTGGGTGGGGGGCAAGAAGAAGTAAGAAGAAAATGTGCACTGTATGGGCTTAGATAAAGAAGTGGAAGCAAAGGGTACCTGAGGAAACAGCGTAGTCAATGAGAGGAAATATGTTAATCGTTGAACCGATGTAAACATAACTTGTTTGCTCATTTTGACTCTTCAAAGATTGAAGTGTGGTAAGGGCTAAGCACGCGAAAACAGGCTCTACACCTCACCTGTTTTTTAATAATTAAAGCCAACATTTGACTCTTATGTTCATGCAGACGACAGCTTCCTTAAAAATCTAAATTGCCAAGGTGACATCAAAGTTGAAAAAAGGATGTCAACTGTTACATTTCAGAGCAATAATGGTATAGTCTTAATCTCTACACACCTTAAATGTCTTCTATGTTACATTTCAGAGCAACATAGTTTAATAATTTATAGTTTGATAAATCTCTGCTTACAATTTTATAGTTTCTGAATAAAAAATTGTTGAAAAGAACATGACAAGATTGATTGTAGGGACTCTATTTAATTACCATCTTCCCAACGACCTGACCTGCCAAAGCACTGTTATTATTATTGCTGAAAACTTCAAAGGCTTTACTTCTTGTCTTACCAACACACTGTATATTCAACTTTTGCCTATAGTACCAGGTTATTTTATTCTGTTAAAACAAAAACTAGTATGTTTTTGCCTATTTTTTCATATTCTGTGACTTTCATTTTTTATATTTTGTTTGATAACCATTTCAAATCATCTAAATAAACCTTATCATGTAGTGTTTCATCCATATTTCTCTGTTTCTGCACAGACATGTGTGCGTGTGTGTATATATATATATATATATATAATATGTGTATGTGTGTGCTTTCTAGTCGTGATTTTGTTTATTGATCAAATATGTCTCAATTCGTTATTGTACTGTGTCTTTTGGTGACCATAACATGTGATGATCATGTGCCATCTAACATGGATGAAGGATTTCACATGTAGTTTTTCCAGTTTCAAAGTGTCATAAAGCCATATTAACTAGTTGCATATTCAAAGCATTTTATTCTAACAAAAAGAACGAACGTGCAAGTTGGTGAATTTCAAGATTGCATGCATTTTCATAGCAGTAACTTTTTGTCTCTGTACGTTGTTCATTCAATGAAGAAACAATTTTTACAACTTTCATAACTTATATTCAAAATAAATTATGAACACAATTCACTGATAATCTTATGCATTAAAAATGTGTTTAGAAAACATACTAAAAAGAATCTATGAAGAAGAACCAATTCCTTAAATAGATTTTAATATTTGAAAAAGAATTGTTCTTAATCATCAACACCAAGGGGAAAAAGAAGACAAAAAATGCATGAACAGTTTATGTAATGCCTAATGTGATAACCTAAAGATGTTGAAAATGGTAAAAAGGGTAGCTTTGAAGACTCTGTCATACTTTGACTTCAACTCTATCTGAATAGAAGCTTATACAAAACGATAAATGTGCCAAACCAACCCTTTTAGGTTTCTCATTTAAGAATTGAAAAAGAAAGTGTTTGCTAGGTTGAACTAGTCTACAAATTGAAAATAAACATTAAATTATGTAAACAAACTTCATTAATATTAGTCCTAAGAGAGAGAAAAATACATGAAAAAATTAACTTTTTCGTTAAGTTAAAAATAAGAACTTAAACAAAATTAGATGAGAGTGCTTCTCTTTACTATAATTGATTTTGGACTTTTTCATACACAGTTGGAGAGTAAAGAAGGTATTATTTTTATGCTAGAGTCACTACTAGTATAGTTTTTTTTAAGTGAAAGTTATCATGTAAAACATTACTATGAAAATTGCATATTTTTAAAAAAATTATTTTAAAAAGTTTAAAATTTATCTAGAACCAAGCATGATCTGAGAGAGACGTAATTATATAATAAGAGTGAAGGAATACTATTGGTAGATAGTTAATTTTGTTTCTGATCAAGTCAAATTTATTTTAAATAATTATATTATTCGCACTATTCGAGATATAGATCAAAATTCAAATGTGAAACTATATATATAAATGTTAAATATTTTTTACTTCAATAAAAATTTGTGTCTTTTTAAACTAAAGATATTCTTACTTTTGGTTTTATTAACTTTTTTATTGGTCTCAAAAATATTTTATTATCGTTAATTTTCTCCAATTAAGTATAACAATCATAATATTATCATAGCATTGTCCTGTATAATTTTATAAAAATAAACAAATAACTGATATCTCGACACATTATTATACAGCGTCGTGAAAAACTAAAAAATAAAAGTGAAATACTTAAAAGAATTAAAATTAAAATAATAGTATTTTGTAGAGATTAAAAAAATATACAGTTGTATAGATTTAAAGAACTACAATAAAAAAAATAGCATACTTATAAAACTAAAAAAAAAATAACATACTTTTGAAAATTAAAGAAAAAAGTGACATTTAAATATCCTGTGACAAATATTTAACTACTGAAAAAATATTTGCTTTTAGTACTTACACATGACTTTGCAAAAGACAAAAAACCCTTGTTAAATTTGATAATATTTTAATTTTAACTTAGTATCTTTGAAAAATATTTGGTAGGGACTAAAAAGCAAATAATCTTCCTGCTATAAAGCCAAGAGAAAAAAATTTGAATAATTTGAAAGGACTAAATTTAAAAACACGGTCCATTAATTCTTTTAGATTCACACGTTATAGGAAATTGTTTCCAATGATTTAGACATATACCCACTCAACTTCAAAAATACTCCTTATTTCAGAATTGAAAATTTGAAATTAAAAAATATATTTTGGAAAAAAAATCTGAAATAAAATTTGTGCATGGGAAAAAGAAATTTAATATTGAAAAACCAAAATTTTATTCTGAAAAAGCAATTCCAGAATAAAAAATATATATTTAAAAAAATTAAAAAACAAAATACACAGACATTTTTCATAAAGGGAATTTTAGAACAATGTTCTAAAAATTCAAATTCAAAAATTATTCTAGAAACTTAAATTCATAATACATTTTGAGATATTTTGATCTGTCAGTAATTTAGTGCAGGTATAAATTTATTGGATGCAGAAATCAATTGCACACTTTATATATCATTAATCTTAAGAGGACAAAAAATATTATACTATTGTTAAAGTTTCTATAAATGACAATTTAATGATAAAAGAAGATGGATATAAGAAATAAATGTAGTTGTAGTATTAGAAAAGGGTTTAAAAAGGAAAATAATATATAATATATTGCTGGCTATATTTGTTTTACCTAATCAACAACACTTATCTGTTCTTGACCAATCCATTAATTTCCTCATAGAAAAATTCAAGTTAATTTCCTCTTAGAAAAAATAAAGGCCAACAAGCACCTACCCTTCAAATACGTCAATAACAACGCTTTGGAACACAATAATATATTTTTTAATTTAAATAATATAATAAAACTAATTTAAATTTAAATATAATGTGTGTGTATATATAATTTTTAAATGAATTATTTTTTTCATACTTTTATTTTATTTTAAATATAATTATTATTTTATAAAATGAAAGGTCTTACATAAATTCACTTAGGCCTCACCCTAAATAAACCAGGCAAAAACTTACCTAATTTAATTTAGGCCATATATTTTTTCATCTGTCTGACTGCTTTGCATACTTTTCTGATCTATTAGATTAAAGGCAGCTCTTTCTTACACAGTACATTTTTCTTCCTGGATCCCCGTAATATTATAAATTCTGAAATTTACTTTCACCTTTTATTTTGAAATCGGGGTCTGGAAGTGTGCTACGAATTTATCAATCTAAAAGTTAATTATATAGTTTTTTGGAAGGGGTATTTCGAAGTAAAGTTTGCATAAATTGTTGATTTTCAGATTGCTGAATCTGGAAGCCTAATTTCTATTACGGATTGGTGGATTTCGAATGATTTTTTCAATTATGCATTTCTGAATCTGGAATGCACATTTTGAATTACGGATTTAGGGATTTGGAATGGTTTTTTAATTATAGATGTTCTGCATTTTTTTTAATTTTAGATTAACACTGTTATTCATGTACTACCGGAAGTACCAATCTGAAAAGTTACCGGACGTGTCAATCCAAAATTTTACCAGAAGCGTCAATCTGAAAATTTACTGGATTTTGTATTCCAAAATGAAAAAAAAATAAATGTACGGTTTTTATATATGGATGATTTTATCTTTGTACAACATTGTGAGTGGGGTGCAGGAAGAAACTGCCTAGATTAAATTCATTTTCTGCTACTTTGGAGTGTGAATTTTTCTTAAAAGGATTTTGGATATTTAGAACATGTATGGCCTATATTAGCGTATGGATATATTTTTTCATAATATATTTCATGAATTCTAGAAAGTATGTTAAGGACAAAACTTCCAAAAAGAATAATCCGAAAATCATTGAAAAAAAGGTAAAATCAATCTTTTTGAAAATTATGGTTGCATGAAGAATATTGATAGGGTAGGAAGAAACACCGTTTTTTTATCAGCACTATGGGCCTTATATGAAGTGCTATGTTTGGGCCTTATCACTAATCTATCATTAAGTTATATAATAAAAATTGCAATATTATTTTTTTAATTTGAAAATTAAGTATAATTGATTGTTTTTGCAATGATTAAATGCTCAGTAATTTACACATCCACGAATCAAAATGCTCACTTATTTAATTTTTAAGTAAGAAAAAAAGTGGAAGACATAGTATAATGTAAAAGGAGTATAGAAAAAAAATAAATTGTGAGAGCATGTTGACAAATCAATACACAAAACTTGAATAGTAAAATTTTCAAGGCATGTTCAAATTAATTTGCACACCTCAATGCAGAAATTTGAATGTGAATGAATATTACTGATTATCATTTAATTTAATGATTTTTATTTTATAAACAACTAATTAAAAATAGTAAATATACTATAGATGCCAATGTATATTTTTTCCTAATTTATTAAAAAATATAGACACTAAAGTCAGGGAGAAAAAGTAAGGAAAATAAACTAGTAAATCAAGAACTAACAAAAAAATATATAATTTATTAAAAAAAACAAAATATAAAATATTCAATTAATTAATACAAGCTAAATGTGTTAATTAGTTATTAACCTAGTTTATACAAGAATCTATGGAGGTACTGAATTTGTGCCATAGGAGTTACAAATATTTGAAAATTGAATTGTTTTTGTTTATTGTCAGGAGGTAGAGAATATGCTTGGGAAAAAGAATATTCTCAAAGAATAAAAAATTGGTTTTAATAATAATATTATAAAAACAATTCAAAATGAAATTCCCTTTCATGAAGAAACAGATAATGGTTGAAGAAAAATGTAGGAACATTGTTTTTGTTTTTAGTTATGCATGCACATCTTTTTAATCAGCAATGGTCCCACTGAAGTAATGATGTAGTGGTCCAATCAAATAAAATATTATTTTACACAAACCATTTAATTAAGATTGTATTAGTTTTCCTAATAGAATCGAGTTAATTGATTAAAATATTATTGTATTCCAAAAGTTTGGAAAAGATTATTAAAAATATCAGGCATATAAATTGGTGCCAACCTCAACTCTATGAACCAATTTTGTAAGATTGAGTTAGACTTAAAGTTCACTTCTTAATATGTTATCAGAGTCATTTCGAGCCTATCCTAGTGAGTGTTTGTGTTGTACTGCTGAGTTAAGTGCATTTCAAAATACAAATCTCATATAAAAATGTAAATAAAAGTGGACAAGCTAAACTTAGAATAAAAATAATCATATATTAATCATTATAATATAATTTTACAACAGTAAAAAAATGTATTATCATTGAACAATTTAGAAATTCTTATTTAAATTGTATTTTATAAAATTTGTTATCCTTTTAATTTATTATACAATATAATGATATTTTATATTATATATTTTGATTAAATTTATAGTAATGTGTGTAAGTTCTTATGAAAAAAATCTTAAAATAGTATATATGTATATATTATAGATAGTATATTAGTATTTGGAGTGTTACCTTGTATAACTAAAATGTTTATTAGTTAGTATTTTAAATCGTATTAAACTTGCAAAATATGTAATGATTTTTTTAAAATACGTATATCTGTAATGGAATTTTAATACATGATAATACCGATGAGTTTGATTTTAATTGTCAAACCTAATTAAGATTTTAGTTATATATAGTGTTTATAGAAAAATGATATTCTGAATATTTAAATTATATTTGTTCTTACATGCGTAATATCAATCTTTCAGTATGACATACAAAGATTAGAGTATACGCACGAATTTTCTCATACTTAAAATAGTTTTGATTTTTAAATGTTTAATAATTATTTAATTACTCAACTAAATACATTGTTATTTATACTAACCATATTAAGGGACCCAATAAACTCACTACCTTATATTCACTTCAAAATATATCCATTAATTAACTTTTATAATTTTAATTTTAATAAATGATTAATATTTTTTTACTATATTTACGTGTTATTATTCTAATAAACATTCCTTCATCTTTTCTGTCTCGCACTCTTTTTACTATTCAGCACAGTTCTCGATTCTCTTAAAGTCAAATAAAGATTATGATAAATTAATCACGGATCTAATTGGAATAAAATATGTTTTTTATTCTTTTAAAATTTAAAATTCGGTGTTTAGTTTTTTTTAAAGCAGGTTTATCTTGTCGTCGGTTTAGTTTTGAAATGTACAAATTTTTAGTATTTCAAGTGACATGTAAACATATTTATTTATTTGTAAAGTATTATTTTGAGATTATTTTATTGATATAATAAACTTTTATATAGTCTATTTTTAGAGTTATTTATTTATATATATTTTTATTAACATATGAGTTTTAGTCTACTATTTCATATTTTTTGTATTTTTTTAATAACAATTTTTATGAGATGAGATGATTATTGTTATTTGACTTATCAACCTAATTGAGATATCAAATTGCACAATGATGTATAAGATGAAAGTATTATAAAAAAACAATGTATTTTAAATTTTGAATAAAAATAAAAAACATGTTTACCTCTAAACTTTATCATTTCTAACTATGAAAATACAAAGATGATTGAAAACTATTTAAATAGTTTTTTTAGAGTCTTAATTTTCTAAGTTGGTGGGTTAGAAATTAAATCTCGTACAGTGAAAGTGACTCATTGTGGTCTAGTTTCTTTTGTTGTTTTGTTTTGCTTTATGTTTTGGATGTGAAAAAAAATATGAATAATATAACCCTAATAATTGAGATTAATTAATTAATATATGCGCAAGACATTGGATACACCTTAGCTAGTTAAATATAAGAATGATTAAGTTAAATAATGTTTTCTTAATCTGTCTCTATAAACAGTTGAAGATGCAGAATAATTATGTAGAACAATTATTTTCCTTGATCCATAAGTAATCAACCATGTAAAGGACCAATTCACCCATAACATACCATCACCTACGTATCAAGTTATTGAATATGTTTTTTACTTCGTGTTCTTTTATCTGGTTTTAGTTCTGTATTTTAAAAATTTATTAATTAGTTTTCAAGCTTTAAAAAAATATGAATCTTTTATTAAATTTCTTGAAAGTAAAAAATTGTGACTAATATTATATGAGTTTAATTCTCCTGTCAACTTTGTCAGTGTAAAAACCACTCCTAAATATCAAATTTATGTATAAAAATTAATTAAATTTACATATTTTATAAGTTGGTGAAATGAATTCATCGATTTAAAATTACAGAGATTAAAGAAAAAAATTACAAAGACAAAAAAGAGAGAGACAGTTTTCCTTTAAAATGTGCCTATTTACGCTTTTCATCGTTTCTATTATATTTAAATTTATAATTTTAGCTTATTTAAATTTTATTTTAATTGATAAAATCATTTAAGTTTGGTTCTTTATCGAAAACCACTGGTACTGATATTTCTGTATCTTTTTCAATAATTTTTCATCTTTAATTTACTTAGGAACTAAGTGTGTTTCATAATAAAAAGGAATTTAAATTAATTTTTTTTAATTATGTAAAATGTGTCGATTCATCTTTTTTATTTATCTTTTGTCCTGAATGATTTTGAGAGGGTCTGAGTCAAACTTGTTAACTGAGTACCCCTTGAACATGGTCTTGACATGCATTCCTTAACATAAAGATTACCTTAATTGTTGTACGGAAACTCACTTAGAATTCAAAGGTTAATTTGAAAATCTACTTTAATCTCGACCCAGTGTCAGAGGTCCATCATGACCCTATAAATAGACACACTAATCAAGATAATTGTACACATTAAATTGTATTTATTACACTCAAATATCTTAAACCGAACACTAACTTAAATACCAAAGTATCTTTTGCAGGTACACCACCTACACCGATCAATAATCACATGACTTTTCTAATTGGAATCAGCATCACTTCATATAGTTTATAAAAGGAGGACCGAAACCTTTCCAACCTTTTTGTAAGTACATATTTATTTTTAAGTTCCATTTAATTGATAAAAGTATTTAAGTTATTTCTTTATTTAATGAAAACTTATTGATTCTAATATGCACATTGATAACATTATAAATAGTGATTGTCTAGGAAGTGTTGTTATATCTTATATTATATAAATAAGAGGTGTCTCTTACAAATTTGGATATCATTTACAAATTCCTGAAACAAAAACATTCACATGTTTTATATGTTATTTTGTATGGGTCAAGCCCAATTGCATCTTCATGGTGTATTTATCATGTACCCCTTCTCATATATTACACACTCAATTTGATAGAAAAATATTTTGATTAAAATATGAGCTTATCTTCTCTTTGCCCTTTACCACCGCTCTCTGTTTCTTTCTTCATCCCTTGATACCACACATCATTTTCCATAAGCCAATAACATGTATAAGCTTCAAAAATTCAAGATGGTACCAGAGCGGGTATAACCCGCTTTACTCTCCGCTGCCAACAGTTTTGTATCCCTTTCCTTGCTTATCTTTCTTTTCTTTTTCTTTTCTTTTTTCTTGCATCCGTTTCCATGGCTGAAACCCATGAAAGTTCTTCCAAGAATGAATAACAAAATCTAGCTAGCGTGTATTATCTACATCAGGGAGAAAACCCAGGGACGGTTTTGGTCATGCCACAATTGGATAGTTTAAATTATCACTCCTGGAGCAAAGTGATGAAGAGGGCTTTGCTCTCGAAGAATAAATTCAAGTTTTTCAATGGAGATCTACTAGAGTCATCATGTAGTGACAACCAATATGAAGCATGGGAGAGATGCAACATCACGGTCATCTCTTGGATCATACGGAGCATCACGACGCAAATCGTATAAAGCACAATGTATATAGACAATGCAAGAGAGCTATGAGAAGATCTCAAAAAAATATTTTCAAAAAGCGACCACTTTCGTGTTTCAGATCTTCTACAAGAAGTAAATTCTATTAAACAAGGGGAGAGAAGCATTACAAAATATTATACTGACTCTAAGACGTTGTGGGAAGAACTTGACGTGTTGCGGCCTTTGCCTACTTGTATCTGTAAAGTAAAGTGCAATTGTAACATGATGAAGATCATATCCAACTATAGGGACTCTGAACGGATAATGTGCTTCTTGAAAGGATTGGGAGAAATGTATAATGTTGTTAAAACGCAAATTCTTTTGACAAAACCTCTATCAGGAATCAACTGTGTCTTCTCTTTGGTTCTTTAACAAGAATGACACTTGAATGAAGGCATGGGGATGGATACAAAGATAATGATCAACAATGTCAATCAAAGAATCAACAACAAGACCAACAACACCAGTCAAGGTTGGCATAGTTATGGAAGAGGAAGAGGACAAAATTATGGAAAGCGATGCTCTAACTGCCACAAGATTAATCACACTGTTGACGAATGTTATTTAAAACACGGGTTTCCACCTTGGATGAAGCAGAAAATGAATTACACTACAAATGCTCTTGAGAAGGAGGGAGACTTGGTGACTGAGATGGAAAAATCCGCACACAATGAAACTCTCAATTAGCAAATTTTTAAAACTTTTGGACTTGAGCAACTTTAACAACTGATAAACTTGATTCAAGATTCAAAGAACAAAGATAAGGGGATAAATAAGGGAGATTCGTTTGCTATCAATAACAATACAGGTAGGAGAGGTATGCACTTTTGGATTCTTGACACTGGAGCTACATATCATGTAGCTTGCTTCCTCCCTTCTTTTATAAGTTGATACTCTGTAAAAGTTAAGCTTCCAAATAATCAAAGTGTTACCGTTGCATGTGTTAAAATTGTTATCTTGGCTAAAAATATTGTTTTATATAACGTTTTATATATACCAGAATTTATGTTGAATATTATCTATATTGAACGACTGGCAAATTCTTAAGATGTCAACTTGTTTTCTCTTAAAATGCTTGTCAGATACAAGAAAAGACTACCTTAAAGATGATTGGTCGAGTTGAGATCAAGAATGGTCTTTATTAACTATGTGCAAATAAGGAAGTTAGTCTTGTGTTAACATATTTAATTTTCTATTGCAAATTATTGGGCTCTGTTTCTTTGGCCCAACTTTCCTTTTCTATTTTAGTTAGGTCTTAATCTTTCTCTTATATATACACCATGTATTTTACTCTT
>Ga0123342_1003429_pt1 | contig 25430 bp, 13 predicted proteins | sample Turbeawhitnodule_FD_89960 | JGI IMG/M metagenome (GOLD analysis project Ga0123342, IMG submission 89960) | Root nodule microbial communities of legume samples collected from Mexico - Turtle bean Mexico white nodule | ecosystem: Host-associated > Plants > Roots > Nodule | place: Mexico: Nepantla... | reverse complement strand
TCTTCCAAGTGGGACTGGGTTCATCATATTTTTGCTTGATGATTCGTGAGATTACATTGGAAGGTCCATTTGCTGGTGAAAATCTGTGTTCAAAACATATTGTCAAAATGATATATGAAAATCCTTTTGACAAAAAATAATCCCCATATTAAAGTAAACTATCATCCCACCATTGGAGTAGGAACATTACACCCCATATAAATAAGTAATCACAAGAGTAATGCTACTAACTTCAAAACACAAAAATATAAATGCGCCTTTGAGTATCAGGTTAGTCTCAACTTAACTAAAGCCAGTTATTTTCTTTCCCATTTTGAGTATTGTTTACTCAATTAACTGATAGATACAACTAAACTAATAAATTGGACTTCAGTTTTCCTTTTTTTATTGAACTCATGCACAGACATAATACACCATCTGTATTTTTGTAAATTCAAGTTGGCCTTAAAGGTGAAGATTTAGGTCCATCAAGTGGAAGCTCTAGACAGTGGAACTCACAATCTGAGTATGGCATGTTGCTATGCCATATCTACAGAGATCACACGAGTGCTTTCAGAAAGGTGGATCAATGATGACAAATATCAAAAACAGTTTTCTGAAACACATAATTGCTTATGTCCTGAACGCAGACTTTTTTTTCTTAGTAGGTTGCTCCAAAACTTGTCTTCTAGATAATTTTACCAGCATTTTATTTATCACCAAGAATTAAAATGCAATAATTATTTTTAAAAGGTCTCTGCTCAAACACCAAAAAATTTACAAAACTAACCAGTTAAACCCAAATCAATCACATGTCTGAAAACACTAAAAAGAATCCCCTATCCTCCAAACGTAAAAATTATTCAGTTGCAAACACTAACATAATAACTTCGTTAGTAGAACTAGTGCAAAACACTATGTTCAACTCACATTGGAACCCCATCAAACATAAACCCTTGTGTGATTGCAATGCTCAGAGACCTTCAAACAACATTACAAAAGAAACAAGAAAAACTAATGCCTACAACGATAACTTGTTTGATCGTTTAGCAATAAACCATCTTTCGCAAGCCTAGACATAAGGATTGAGGTTATAATTAATGCAAGCAATCAAATACCTCCGTTCACACCTCCTCTCGCACCTCCGTTCACACCTCCTCTCGCACCTCCATTCACCTCCGTTTGCACCTCTATTCGCCTCCGCTCACACCTCCGTTCGCCTCTGTTCGTACCTTCGTTCACACCACGACCACCACCCGCAACTTCCTCCTCCTCCGACCACCGCCTGCAACTTCCTCCGCACCTTTATTCACACCACGACCAATAATTCTGTTTTGGGTATTTGGTGCCCTAAAAGCTACCTGCAGCTTCCAAATAACTCAGAAGCTTAAAAAAAACAAATCTCAATGTTTTATTTAATTACATTATTTATTATTACCAAAGAATAAATAAGTATGCATGTTGTATTAAAATTGTCACGTTCTTTTTTAGTAAAACCACCTCTTTATAAATAATATTAAAATATTTAGCATTTATGTAAAATTAAAAAATAAATATTAAATAAGTATTTAAATATCCATGATAGTAAATGTGAATATTTTAATCAATTAATTATTTTTCATACTAATACATTTGATGATTTCTAATTGGGAGATACTTACTTCTGTTAATAATTTTTAATTAAAAAAATTAAAAACAATTAATAAAACTGTTATTAATAAAAAAAATAATTAAAAAAATTAATAATTTAAAAAATATTTACAATTTAATTCTGAAAATTTATTTATTTTTATAAAATTAAAGTTATTTTAAAGAGATGATTTTATTTAAATTTAATTATGTAGCGTAATTTACTTATTTTTAAAGGATTAATTTTATTAATAATAATATTTTGTTATGTAATTTTATTTAGAATTTTTATTTGAGCTAATATTTTAAAAAAAATATTTAATAAATTTTATTTAAATTTAAGAAATTACAAATATAACTGACACATATTTTTTAAATAGAAAAAAAATCAATAATACTACTAATTATTTTTTAAATGGATGACTACTCATTAATATTCAAAGTGTGATCCTTGTATAGTTTTTTAAAATAAAAATGAATTATTATTATTATTATTATTATTATTATTATTAATAGTAGTAGTAAAATAAACAATTATAATTAGCAATAAAAAAAATTTGGTGGCTAAAAAATAAACGCATTTGGTGGCTGATTCAGTGGTAAAAATAAAAAATTATATTTAGTGGCCGAAACAAAATCGGTGGTTAAAACATAAATAAATTTGGTGGCTGATTCGGTGACAAAAATAAACATTTATATTTAACGACCAAAAGAAAATCGGTGGCTAAAAAGTAAACATATTCAGTGGCTAATTTGGTGGCAGAAAAAAAACAATAAAATTTAGCGACCGAAATAAAATCGGTGGCTAAAAAATAAACATATTCGGTCGCTAATTCGATTGCAGATATATTTTTTCCAATTTATTCGAAACAACCACCACTTTAGCGACCAATGGTTTTGTCACTCTCATTTTCGATCACGGATTCGGTCGCAAAACTAACTAACATGATTAATAATTCAGTCTGTCGCTATTTCGGTCGCAGATTTGACACTACAGGTATTTGGTGGCTATTTCAGTTGCAAATTGTGACCACTAATTTTCGGTCGCTAAATTCAGTGACTAAATTGTTATTTTCTTGTAGTGAAGAAAGTTTTATGTGAAGAAAGTTTTATATGACACTTTTGTTTTTATATTAAAAGTACATATATTTAATTTAATTACGGTTTGTTTATCAATTATATATTTTTAAATATTAAAACTTCTATATTTGATTATTAGATACAGAATATTCACTAATTTTAGTTATAATAGATTAAAAAGATATACTAAAACAAATTAAAATTATCCATGGCTATCCATACATCTAATCCGTAGGTAAATATATTTTAGATTCTAAAGTTGGTTGTTAAAATCTTGATAGTGAATTAGATACCAATTATGAAACTAATTTATATATTTTATTAATAATAAAAATTATTTTAGATACCAATAATTTTTTTAGTCTATAAAATAGTATCTAACTTAATCAATATAGTGATTAATTATTTTTTGTCTCTAAAATTACTTTTTATTTAATGATTTCTTGTAATAAAAAATTATAATAATAATAATAATAATAATAATAATACTAATAATATTAATATTATCATTATTATTATTATTTTTAATAATAATATTATAAATATTATTATTATATTTAATACTAATACTAATACAATTATTAATATTATTATTAATTAATATTATTATTAATATTATTAATTTTAGGTTTTAGAGAGTTGTTTTGTATTTCTAGGCATGGGTCATGTTTTGTTGTTTACTTTTTTTTTTAATGAATTGTTTTATGTGATAACAAATAATTATTGAAATTTAGAAGGTCAATAGATGTCAAATTTTATAGTAATGTTTAACATAAATTTACTAAAAAACTTATTTATTAATAATAATATCAATAAATATTAATATTTTTCATTAATATTAATAATATCAATATTATTATTATGTTGATATTACTATTATTATTATTAATATTATTATTATTATTATTTTATATTAGTATTATTATTAATAATATTAATAATAATTATAAGTATAATCATAATAAAAATAATATTAATTCATAATTAATACGATAATAACGTTTGTGTAGTATAGTGTTTAGATGTTTCTTAGTCATGCAAGGAACCTAGATTTCAATCATCTCTCATGTAAGTTTGTTAACGACATTAATAAAAGTAATAATCCATAATAAATGTGAACATTAATAATATCAATAAAAAAGTAACAAATAGTAAATAATGGTAATAAAAAATAACATATTAATATGAGTAAATAACATGAGTGTAATAATGGTAATAAAAAATAAATAATAATAATAATAATAATGATAATGTTAATACTATGAGTGTTCACTTACAGATGAGTATCACTCGGAAACATGAAATTATATTACTTATGCCGTGATTGAGTTAAGATTTTGGGTTATAGGTCATTTCTGATTGTCTACGTATTTTTGTATTTGTTTACAATTTTTTCTGTAAATAAATTCAATTTGTTTTGTAGTGATGGAAAATCAAGTAACTGACTTGATGCAAAAAAGGTTGGGTTCAAAAGAGTTTTTTATACAAATCACAACAATCGGCAAATGATTAAGGACACATCAAGCACTTTACAAAAAGTCAATTATCTCAGTATACAAAGTCGGATCCCATCAAACCTCGAGAAAACATCAACAGAAGAAGAACAAGTTATAAACCAGAATACCATAAGTTCTTCCTTCTGGTCTTTCCATAAGAGAAAAGTTATGTAAATAAATTGGACTCCCTTTGGGGGTCCAAAATAGAAAAATAGGCTAGAGTAGGTTCACACAGCATAAAAAGGAATGTACGTAGTAAAATGAGCTTGTACCAAACCCACTTTTTCAAGACATGACATCTAGATTTAAGAAGATTTCCCTACCTTCTAGAAGAACTAGCCAAAGGGGCGGTTTTGACTTAGTCAAACCCCTAGGATTGCTCCTCTCCTTATTACCATCCTACCCTTGCCCAACTTGCCCATCAAGGTACCCATTCTTATAAATAGGGTTCCTTGCCTCATGTAATGACACATTGAAATTTAAAGTAAAGAAACTCTACTTGAGTGAATTTGTGAGTCTGAGTACTCCTTTTATACGGGTCTTATCTTGGGTGGGTAATATCCCAAGTGGCAGCTCTAGATCTTATCTTGGGTAAGTAATATCTCAAGTGACGGCTCTTGCACCACTCATCTTGGAGTTCATCTACTCCAAGGGGCGTGACATCTTCCATTCTCCCTAAGCTTTCTTATTCCTTCATCTTTTCTATTTTATTTTCTCTTTTGCACCACTCTTACCTTTCATCTTCATTCTCTTATCTTTTTTTATTTTATGTTCATCTATTGTCATCTTCATCTTTGTTCATGTTAGTTTCTGCACCTTCATTTGTGTTTTTCTCTTTGCCCTTCTAAAGTGAACCTTCACACTTACTTAACCACTTGGTTAAGTTTGCATCCAGTGAAAATCTTCTTAGGGTTCTCACCATAATTGCTAAATCAAAAATCATAAACAAAGAGCAACCAATAAAATGTGCAATCCTAAAATCAACTCACATCAGTTTTAGACCTTGTATTGTTCATGTGTTGTTGGTGCTCGAGAAAGATGAGTCTTGGAGAGTGTGAACTGATTGAAGAGCCATTAATAACATCACTCATTAATACATAAAAATATATTTTACATCGGTTATAGGTGATTTTTTACATCGATTTCATTACCAATGTAGATACCAATGATGTAGAAAATGGTATATATTTTACATTGGTTGAAAAAATTATGTAAAATATACAAAAATTACATCTCCTAACTAATATAAAAGAGAGTTTTCAAGAGTCAAATAAAGGAAAAAGCAAGGGACTTATACATTAGTTCTCCCCTAGAACCGATGTAATAGTCCATTCTAGTGTTATTTGTGTTTGTAAAGGGCACACATTACATCAGATCTCCCCTAGAACCAATGTAATATCTCATTCTTATGTTACTTTTGTGTGTTAGTAAAGGGAACATATTACATCGATTGTGACTAGAACCGATATAATATGTGTCATTTTACTTGGGTTAATGTAACAATCGCTATAATATGTTATATTTTTTAATAATTTTGTCAATTTTATTATTTTTCCAACCTGTAATTATAAATTGTAATTGTAAACAGACATACCAAATTGTTAGGAAAGTAATATTATATATTTATCCAAACTTAGGAATGATAAAACTTGTGCAAATCAAAACTTAGAAAAATAAACTCAAGTATAACATAATCAAAAACGAAACTAGCAATATGAAAGACAATGTTTATCTACCACACTATTCTAAATCATAACATGTTTTGATTTCTAATGTGCATAAAATATTTTTTTCTATTCATGACAAATTTCTTCTATTGTATCTATGTCCACTCGTTGTCTCCAAAAAAACTGAAATACGAAATAAATATTATTCTTGACATATATGAAACCTCTAATAATTTTATTTTTCAAATATTTAAAATGTTTTAATATTTGCTTCCAAGAATCAATAATACTAATATGGAATATGGTCCACATCTAATGCATGATATAGTTGTACATTCAAAACTTCCTTGTTTCTTATTGCACTCTATTATATGAAATTCAACGAATTTATTTTATTCAAAAACTAAAAAGCAAAAATTTAATAGTTTTAATGAAGAACTAAATACACCTTAGGATAAACCCAACTTAGATTATGCAATGATGTAATGGATCTATCGTGCAAGACATTGCATACATTAATTGCACTAAAAATAAAGGTCATTATTTATTCACAATACATTATATAAACTACAATAACATTATTTTTTAATTAAAAAATACCCCTATACTACAACCTTCATATTTGCACTTGACTTTCTATGCAATGAACAAAACCACACAAGAGTATTGTCCATGTGACAAATAAGCATTATTTGCCAATGAGACCTAAAATAACCAATTGATTAGTCATGTTCTTTGAATTATGTAACATCTAAATGTAGCCAATTTTACTTACCCATTAATAAAATAAGCCATGTAAATTTTCTTTCAGGATTCATGAGTTCATCATTGAATGTAAGTCTGATATTCCATTTTTTTATTCTTTGAATTTTTGTATACATTGCAACTCAAGGAAACCATAAATATCAACATTCCCCATTTTGATAATTAATTGATTTATATACCTTCATTGTTAATATAAATACCAGTGACAATATTTGATCTCATGAAACATTAGTTATTAAATAACACGTAAAGATTTAAAGCGTACTTACATCATCCATAGTTGAATGACTATAATATTCAACCTATGATTACCCTAGATGATTTCAAAGACATTATTCATGTTTATGTAAAATGGTATATTACGATTATCAATACCAAGCATTATGGCATCCAAACGAATGACATAAGATGCCTGAAACAAGTCATGTGAAATCCTAACCAACTCCTAAATTAATAACGACGATTCAAGCTATCATTGAACTATAAAACTTATAAGGACATAGTTATTAATACGATGAATCTAAAATCATTTTTAAAAACCTTTTTTTAAACATTGTTAAAAGTATTGTCACTACTAGAAGATCATTAATTAAAAACCAATTTTAGAGACAAAAAATAATTAATTACTATTTTGACTAAATTAGATACTATTTTAAAGACTAAAAATTATTGGTACCTAAAGTAGTTTCTATTATTGATAAATAATTTTTAAATTACTATCTAATTATAACTATCAAGATTTTAACTACCAATTATTTAGATTATAAAGTTGGTAGCTAAAACCTCAATAGCTAATTAGATACCAATTTATAAATTATTTATCAATAATAAAAACTAATTTAGATATCAATAATTTTTTAGTCTTTAAAATAGTATCTAATTTAGTCAATATATAAATTAATTATTTTTTTTATCTAAAATTAATTTTTATTTAATAATTTTTTTTGGTGTATATAAGAAAGAAATCCAAAAGGAACTCGAATCTTTTACGCAATCGTTCGAGAATTGAGACAGTTAAATTTCCCTAAAATAGTTTCATTAGCACCAGTAATTTTATATAAAATAGCATATATGATTAAATTAATCAATTTTTTTCCCAAGATATGTTACAAGAAAAGGATAATATGGAACTTCAAGTTATTAATTATATTCTTTTTGGAAATGGAAAATCAATTCGAAGAATTTCTAATACAAGTATTTAATTAGTTCGGACGTGTTTAGTCTTAAATTGGGATCAAGACAAAAAGGTTTCTTCTATCGAAAAAGGACATGTTTTTTTTGTTGAACTAAGTATAAATGGTTTGGTTAGATATTTTTTAAAAATTCCCTTAGTGAAATCCCATATTTTATTAAGAGTGATGGTAGTCATTTGGTTAAATGGATTAAGCTTGTTGTGATAACTATTTCTATTTGGATGATATGACGTATGAGGAATTATGCTAGATTTTAAGATAAGATTGAGATTTCTAGAGCTATTTTGATAATTAAAGTTTTAACTTGTCTAATGAGAAATTCGTCTAAAGCTTCAATGAAGAATGATATGTTAGATTTCAACGTGATTAAGTTTTTTGGAATTAATACTCGTAGTGGTAAAATTCTTCGTTCTCTTCCTGTTAGATGGGAGTTTCCTTCACCAGGTTGGGTTAAAATTAACACTAATGGGACTGCTAAGGAGTATCCTGATCTTGCTACTTGTGGAGGTATTTTCGTGGGAGTATGGGGGAGTTTATTGGTGCTTTCTTTGCGTTTCTTGAAGTTCAGACTACTATAGTTGCCGAGTTTTATGGACTTATACATGCTATGGAGGAAGCTCAAAAGGCGGGGCTTACTAATGTCATGCTTGAATGTGATTTTGCCTAGGTTTGTGTTGCGTTTACTGTTAGGACTAATGTTCCGTGGATCCTTCGTCATCAATGGAATATTTGTCTTAATTATTGTGGGAAAATCAGGTTTAGGGTTACTCATATTTTTCGTGAAGGAAATGCATGTCCTGATAAGTTGGCTAATTTAGGATTTATTCATAGAGAATCTTTTCATCGGTATAATAGGCTTCTATCTAGTCTGCTCTTAGAATTATTTATGAATAACTATAGTCTACCTATGTATCGTTTTTGTTAACATATGAGTTTTGGTCTAGTCCCCCATATTTTTGTATTTTTTTAATAATACCTTTTTCATGTGATATTAAATGATTGTTGTTGCTTGAGGTGTCAGTCTAACCGAGATGTCAAGTTGCATAGTGATGTCTAACATGAAAGCTTTTATAAAAAAAAATGACATTAAACAATTTAGGAAATGGATTTATTTAGAATTTTGAATAAAAAAGTCCCATATTTCATATATAAGAAAAATGAATGATCCGTCTGGTTCAAGATTTATCTTAGATAATGAGTCGGACTAGACCAACATCAATCCATTTTTTTCTATGAATTCGAGGAAAAAAGTTCAACAATCACTTAGTAAGAGTCATGGAAGCTGAAAGCATCTGAGTAGGAAACCCACCCCAAGATGAGTGCTCTCCTATTCCGATTTCCCCAGAACCTCCAGTAGCACAACCGAGACAATGATGGATTCTCTGCCCTAATAAAGATGGAGCGAAAGAAGTTTTGAGAATTTAAGAGAAGGTTACGACCGTTTTTAAATAAAGAAATCATATCTATAAAAATAGAGTTAAATTTTGTGATTAAATTTGACTATAAAAAATTCAATGATTAAATTTATTCTATAAGAAAATATTAAAAGTGTATTTTGATAAAAGAAATATTTAAAAGTGTTATTTGACTAAATTCTTACAACGATTTTCAACAAATCGTGACCCTTCCTCTCTCCACACACACATATATATATATATATATATATATATATATATATATATATATATATATATATATATATATATTTTGTTATAAAAGTTTGGATCAATTTATTTAAAGAATTGAATAGAATCATAAATTTTATTTATTTAATGAAATTAATTAACTTACATGAATTATTAACAAATTAAATCAAATAACTTATATTTATTGATGAGAACTTCACCAAAATTAATTAGTTAGATTCTATATATATTGTACTTTTTTTCTAACTTTTTTTATCTGATTGTTGTTATTTATGTATCAGTCTAAATTAAATTATCAAGTTGCGTAATAATGTTTAAGATAAAAAAATTTATATAAAAAAAATTATCTTTGTACTTTTCCAGCCAGCACAATAAAATAATAAATATCAACCTCATATATGGCATGGGTACTATTAATATTGGTAAGAAAAACAAAATTTGAGTTTCAAAATTAATTATATAAGGGGTTCCTCTGCTTCTCGCTACGCCATCTCCTAGTTCCCAAATCAAATCCATTCGCTTTGCTCATACTGCTATTTGTTAATCCAACTCAAACTCCAAGGTGTCTCCTCTGATTTCACTCTTTCTATACACAGATATCTCAGAATCAGCATCACTCTGCGTTGCGCTGTGAAGGATGTGAGAAATTTAGAGCGATTTCAGTTTGTGTTCGTATTGGAATCTTTGCACGCACTTCGTTCTTCGAGAAAAGAGGTATGCACTTTGCTCTGTAACTTCTTTGTGAATGTTGAATTCAGCTGCTGCCTTCTCTCATGCCGATTTTCCGACCTTAATCATCATCTTGCTCATCAATTCAAATCAAACATTTTTTTTTTCTCATATCAAGGAACAGCTCACTCAAACCATTAAAACTCGCTTAGAAAATGCTACACAGTGTTCCGTTTATGCGGCTTCAAGATCTTTGAATTTGTCTGATACAGGCTTCTGCCTCAACAATAAAGGTTAACGAAACGTCAAATCAAAATGACTATCAATTTCAGTTAGATTGATACAAATTAGTTCTTAAATTATGGACCAAATTTGATTCAATTTGTTTTAGAATTTTAAGTTTTTTTTCATGATATCACTTCAGATATGTTTATTTTGGAAGTGAAATAAAAACTTTGATTGCCATAAAAATATCACTCATTTGAATGGAGTATATTACTATAAGTATTAATTTTTTAATTACAATATACACTAACCTAGATAATTTATGAAACTAATATTTAAATATCATTACTTAATTCTATTTTAATCACCGTAATGATAGGTAACACTAGCTTATCTTTTTTATACAGAATTAGAAGGTTTGTATATGATGGTTAATATATATATATATATATATATATATATATATAAATAAATGTATATGTATATATATATATATATATAAATAAATGTATATGTATATATATATATATAAATAAATGTATATGTATATATATATATATATATATATAAATGTATATGTATATATATAAATTGTGGGATATAACGTAATAAACTTATTAGTACTTAATTTTTTTAGTGTCTCAAAATTTTAACATATTACTTTTGTATATTCTGTACTAACATGTATTTTTTTTTTAAATTTAGATGAGTCAAATCGAAATTGAGCTTTTTTTCAGTAGTAAAAAATGAAGTGAACTATAGTTGGTTATATTGTTACAAACTTGTGGTAGAAGTGGTGGAGTTGTTTTACTTTGACTTTTGTTATTATGAAAAAATATATAGATATGAAAATATAAGATCTAGTTTTGTTTGAGAGTATATTTTTTGAATTTTTATTTGTTTTCAACAGAATATTTTATTGAAATTTAAAATGTAATATAATGATTAAAGTAAATGGTATGATTACATGAAAAAATAGTAATATAAAATAATATTCAGCGTGATAAGAGATGTGACAGAAGGGAATCCTAAGAGAGAGATGGCAAAGAAGATATAGCAGGATAACAGTGTAGTGTAACAATAAAAAAGAAAAAGAAAAAATAAATAAAATAAAAGATGAAAGAAGAAACTAACAGTATTTCCTCTTACTCACTTTTTTTTTCTCTTCTTCCCTCTCTTTATGAAAAAAAAAAAAAAAATTCTCTTATTAAAGTTGTATTTCATTTATTCTCTTATACAAAGTGGGATGTTGACAATAAAGTATGTGGCAGACAAATTATTTGGCATCACCAACTATGTTGGTTGAAAAATTGTCTTGCATTTATGTAGGTGTCTTTTGAGTGAGTATTCGTGATTTTTGTAAGCATTTAAGGGCATCTATCTATATATATATATGTATAATAATATCACTAGTATTTTTCAAAATATAATTTTTAAAATATAAAGATTAAAAAAAAAGTAAATTTGAAACAGTATTTGTAAGCTAAAAATAAATAATTTCAAACAGATATTTATTTAAAAAGTCATCTTATACACCAATAATCATGGTGTACATGTACATCACCCACTCCATGTTACAGTATTTTTGGGTACGTAAGTTTACCATAAACATTTTTTAAAATAAAATTGAATATTTAATTTGGATACTTCTGATAATGGTATTATTTTTATACATATAGGACTTAACCAGCAAATACGCTAATCTTGAAAGAGATGATTTTTTTTTTTCAGCTTTAAATAGCTTTTATACATATAAACCTGGATTTTTTTTTTCTGTTTAGAAAAACTGGTAATTATAATTTGGTTGGAAAAAAATGTGGAATATTATTAAAATGGCTACTCTATATATGTATTACAGAAAAGATTTTAGACACTATAATATGCTGAATCTAACTTTTTAAGCATTGTTTGGATTGGATTATGCAAAATGAAAAAAGAAAAAAGAAAAGAAAAAGATAACAGAAAATAAGATTATTTGAAATAAAAAAGAAAGTGAAAAGGAAATATGTTTATTTAATATTCATATTCATATTTTTATTTTATTTTAGTTATTGTTTTAATTATTTATTGTATTATAATAAAAACATAAATATTAATAAAATATAAATGACATAATATTCTTTTTACCATGTGAAAACATAATTTTTTAACCTAATCGATTGTATTATATAGATATTAATGAAATTTACAATGTAATTAATTGTATCCTAAATAGATTATGTTTTACAACTTATCATAACTTTTTTATGTTCCCTATTTTTTTTTTGGTTTCTTTTCATTTTTCCTTCCAACTTTTCGTGTCATGAAATAAACAAGGCCTTTTATCTCATAGTTTTATAAACATGCAATTTTATTCCTGTAAAAATTTAATTAAAAGTTTGTTTCTTAAGTTTTTAAAATTAAACACTTTTAGTATATTACTGGTATAGTATTTCTAATCATAAATGTTGATGCCCACATTAATAATAATAATATTATCATTTACTCATTCACATATAATATTGATAATAAACTTTGACATTTTTTTTTTTCACTAAAGACAAGTAATTTTTTTAAGAAATTAGATTATATGTTATTGTTTTGTTAAGAATTAGGTGATATATTAATGTGAGATTAAAATTACTTAGTTTAAAAAATTTCAAAAATTAAATATGCTAGTAAATTTCTACATGGATCAAAATTGTACATTTATAACATTAGAGAGATCAAAAGTATATTTAAGCTTAAAAGAAAATAGTATAATTAATAACTTATTTTATATATAATTAGAGATATTTTAATTAATTTCAAATGGCAAGTCATGAGAATGCCTTCCTATTCCTTGCTCCATCGATAAGCTACCATATAGAAAAAAATATTTATTTATGTTACATACAAATACCAGTTGGTATAATTTTTTTGTCATTACATCCATACACAAGTCATGTGAATATTTTAAAAAGTTAAGTGACTTATTTAAATAATTATATATGTATTTTTGTTCCTTATTTAAAATGCACAAATTCAAATATTTTGTCTAAATCAAATTGTTTAGACATGTATCCAAACACGTGATACATATTATGGCTGCATGATTTAAGTTTATTTCTCCAACCTTGTATAAAAATATAAACTTTGTAGTGTGTATATTTTTTAAGAATAATATATGGATAATCCTATTTAAATATACAATCAAATGTAACTTTATTTAAATCATCAATTTATATTATTAATATAGTTGTTAAGTAATCATATATATGGGTTGTTACTATATTATTACTCTTCATGAACTCATTTGTTTTTCACATAAAAAACAGATGGTAATACTATTATTGTCGCTGGCCAATAAAATTTTGCATGAAGTGAGAATGAAACATAGTTTTCCTGCTACATAAACTACCCCACAATTTATGAGTGCAATATATTTAATCTCCATATAAACTATTTGTGTGTGCTACTAACCACTATGTGTAATGATTATGAAAGAATATTTTTAAGAAACTTGCAGAAGAGCGCGTTAGTTTAGGTGACCAAATTGAACGGTGGTAACTGAAGATCTTTCTTTATTATGGAATAATTGTGGAGGATAAGGTAAGGGCAATTGGGCACGGATGTGTACCTTTTGTGATGGTAAATTCACAAATAAAGTGAAACAAAACACCTATTTAGCGAAGCTGGAATCAGATATTTATGTCACATTCAAGTCACTTTGGTCGGACTTCTAAGATTCCATTCATCTGTTTGCTGCTGTTACGAGTTACAAATTCGTGGTGAAGCTTTATTGTCATTCTTTTGGGTATGATATGCATTCGCTTGTAAAGCCTAACAATGTCTCTTCACCACGTGGATTCTTGTTGTTGCTTGATGGCGTGTTTGGAACTTTGTTCAAGTGGATTGGACAAATAAATTACATTAATATATATAGCACCAGAATGAACATGCTATCTACTGAAGTTTGTGAGGGCTCTCCTTTTTTAGGCAATAGACTCAGGATTTGATTATTGTGAACGAACTAACCGTGGTTTGGAAGGATCTATTTTATCTCTTACTTGAATACGTTGGAGATATATCGACTAGAAATAAAAATGTTTCATAATATATAAGTAGATAAAAATTTATGAATCAGTTTTATAAGATTGAGTTAGATTTAAAAGTTAACTTCTCAACATGGTATCAGAGATCATATAGAGTTAGTAAAGGTTTGTTTGTCTCACCAAACCGATCATCTATTTCATTATATAGTCTCACACGAGATAAATCTCGACATAAAGAGTGTGTTAGAGATCTTCCATCAACTAAAAATAAAAATATTCATGGTATATTATTGAATGTAAAACTCATCTTATAACTTTGTTTTATAAGATTGAGTTAAACTTAAAATTCACTTCTTAATTAAACATATAATTGTTTTACTCTACGTACTAGATAAATTTATGTACGGATTAGTTATCTCCTACAAACTTCTAAAACCAGTACAAAATTATAGTTTGTGCTAATCTTACACTACTCAAATACAATTACCTCAGTTAGAAGATTAGATGACTTGTAAACCTAGAAAAATTGAACTGCCAAAACTTATATAAAGTATGTGTCAATCCCGCCATATATTTATATGAACAGCTCTCAACCAGACGCACCATCTTGCTTTCTGTAATAATTGTGAATTTTGTTACTCTATTTGTAAAGCAAATTGCTTTATTATGCGTTCACGAAAGAAAGGAAAAGGTTATAGCATTTTATATTTCCACTATGGCATTAATATACTCGCTGGATTCTTCCACGTACCCATCTAGGTTTTGCACCGAAAATGTCTCCTTTTACTGATGCCATGATTCTCCTGTCATCCTCTTTATTCTTGTTTCTGTCTCTTTCTCTCTGCATTTGATAATCTATTGGAAAAGGAACGTTCGGTGCTTAACTTGTTATTATTCGTAAAGTCATGTTCAAAGGTCAGGAAATGAAGCACGAGGATTCTTTACACATGCTTGGGAGAATGTGCGCCTAAAGCATTGCATTAAGTAGTGCTCTATCAACCCCCATTGATGACATCATAGTTTTAAAATATGATTTTGATTGTGTGATGATGTTCAAATTTTTGAATATTGCAGGTATAAATATGGCATGTGTGGATATGCACTACACTTCATAGAACTATTGTGCACCATATATAACATATAGCATTCATCTAACTGATGATGGGATCTGTCTTAGGAACTGCACAACTCATTTGATTCCTTTTGCTGTATGGTCTCATTAGTTACCTGTGATCCGTTTTGCACTGCAGAGTTATATTATATTGTGTAATGCAAGTAGGAATCTGCACAAGAAAGTAACGGTTCTGTTTCTCCCTTTGACTAGACTTTTTCACTTTGATAAAAGGAAAAGAAGGAAAGTTGTTGACTGGGGAAGTTGATTAAATGGCAAAAGTTTGTTGGCCATATTTTGATCCCGAGTATGAGAACTTCAGCAACAGAATCAACCCTCCAAGGTTAACTGTTTTATCTTCCCTTGAATTACATCTTTGCTTTTCTTTTCTTTTTCTTAGCAATTGCTGCAAAATTGTGTAGATTCTCTCATCATTTATGTATAGCTTAATTGGTTTAATGTAGTCTCAAAGGTAAAAGGAAAAGAGCAGCACAACAAAAATGTTAAAAGCTTGAGTAATTCATAACTTAATTAGTCTTTGTAATCAATTTAATCCCCACTAGAGTCCAAGGTTAGCTCCCTGTGAAATTGGGGTTTGTGGCGGGAATTTCTAATACCAGGAAGAAGTGACTCTTTGATGGTAACTTTGTTTCCACTTCGCAGGGTCTCTGTGGACAATGATAGTTGCCATGATTGTACACTGATCAAGGTATAATTTCTCAAAATGACTAATTATGATAATGATATGGCCTCGTTGTGTTCTGAGTCATGATTTGGCAGCTGAGCATCTTGGGAAACATACCTAGATCATGTCGATTTAAAGTTACTTTAACCCTAGAGCTTTGTTTTTCTCACACTACGTTGAATTTAACTTTATTCTTATTCTTATATGCCAAACGAGACTGTATTGCACCTCAGTCAATTCTCTGACTTATGTAAAAAACTTTCGCCAAATTTCATTTGACTAGAAAATAATTCAAACAAACTCTACCCGCAAGTGACCACTTTCTTCATTGTCTTTGATTAGGAACATGCTAGCAGTTTGTTCCTTGTTCTAATTTGAATAAATGAACAGAAAAGATAAGTTGAAAACTGAATTGAAAAGCGCATTGAACAGACAGAATTTCTGTTAAAACCCCATTAAGTCGACTGCTAAAAGATTAAGTTAAGGAAACCATTTGGCTTCCCCCAAGTGGCTATCATCATCATATCATATTTTTTCCATAGTTTTTGGATGAATCATTAATTTAGAGATAAGTTGATGCAATATCTAATGGATTTTTTTTTTCGAAAATAAAATGCAGTTTGATAGTATTAACAAACCTGGAATTCTGCTGGAAGTTGTGCAAATCTTGACAGACCTTGACTTCATAATTACCAAAGCTTACATATCTTCTGATGGTGGATGGTTTATGGATGGTATGTTCGTGATTGAAAACTTGAATCGGTAATGCATTGACTACACAAATTTGTCCTGTCCTTGATTGTTGTTAGCCTGATTAAAAAGCTGGTTACTTTTGAGAACACTGGTTATCAAGATGCTCTTCATTACTTTCAGTTATCTCTTGACCATGTATGTCCATGAAGTATTTATTTTTTTATGCCTATTTGAGCCAAAAAGAGGGATAATCCTATTTTGGTAGATTAGATACTTGTATGGCAAACAACACATTTTAGTTCTTATGGACATATTTGCTTAAGGTTGTCTTGTAAATAAAGATGAATTCATAGCTAAAACCACTCCCAATTAACACAAACATTTAACAAGTGACTTGTTTACCAAATGGAATAAACAGTATTTCATGTCACCGATCAGCAAGGAAAGAAGATAACAGACAGCAAAACAATAGACTTCATTGAAAAGGTACTCATCTTTCTTCTGATATATTCTTTTAGTAAAATATAATGTGATATATTGATGTAATAAATTGAAATAGCATAATAATTGAGTTACTGAAATGGAGCATTTAAGCTTTATCTGTCTTTAGAAAAGGAAGCACACATGATTTGTTGTTTTAAGAAAAACATCAGTAGTAGTATAAACAAAATACTTGGTTCACACCATATTCAGAACCAGATATGATCTGTACCCTTTCTCATTTTTTAGTCTCCAATGCACCTCTCTAACTTGAGAGAAATTCTGAACTCACCTAGGAACTTCCACAGTCTAGGAAATACACTAGTGATGTTACTATAAAAAACACGTTCACACTAGTAGCTAGATACCCTTCATTTACATATGTCATGTAACAGACATCAAATAGTGAGTAATATTTGTGAACATTATTACAACAGGCTTTAGGACCAAAGGGCCAGAGCACAGAAGGAGTAAGGAGTTGGCAAGGCAAAAGGGTTGGAGTTCATTCAATTGGTGATCATACAGCCATTGAGCTCATTGGAAGGGACCGGCCTGGTCTCTTGTCTGAGATATCAGCAGTCCTTGCCAGCCTCCAATTCAATGTGATTGCTGCTGAAGTTTGGACTCATAACAGGAGAATAGCTTGTGTGCTTTATGTGAATGATGCTACAAACGAAGCCATGGATGAATCAAAAAGATTGTCTATTATGGAGGAGCAGCTGAACCACATCCTACGCGGGTGTGAGGATGACGAGAAAGTGGCTAGGACCAGTTTTTCAATGGGTTTCACCCACATGGATCGGAGGCTCCACCAAATGCTATTTGCTGACAGGGACTATGAAAGTGCTGGAGTAACAACAACTGATTGTGCTCCTTCTTTTAGGCCAAAAATCAGAATAGAACGTATTGTGGAAAAAGGGTACTCAGTGGTTAGTGTGAGATGCAAAGATCGGGCAAAATTGATGTTTGACATTGTTTGCACTCTCACCGACATGCAGTATGTGGTTTTCCATGCTACAATCTCATCGGAAGGCCAATATGCATCCCAGGTACATATCATTTATCAATAATAATCCATTCTTTACTTCCATTACAGTCATTATTTGGTTCGCTCAATTGATTGTAACCCAACTTTTGAGTATGCAAATAACCGTGAATCGTTTTTTTTTTTTCAATCAACGGTGAATCAAATTTTATTATAAATAATAGAAAAATGATATATTTAAAATCTTGTTCCAGTATAAGTATAAAACCCTCTTTCTTTGTCTTAAATTTTAACTTTTGTATGATATAACAAAAATAATTTTTTTTTATATCATCAATTAGAGGTTGTATACTGGAACAGGTTGTCAATGTATCATTCCTCTAAACAATAATATACAGAATCAAATATAATATTAATTAAAAATAAGTGATATAAAAAAATATGAAAAGTATCATATATAAAAATGAAGTCAAAATGTTCAATTCATACAATTAAATGTAAAATATTATTTCCTATATTTAAATTTTCATCCTAATCTTATAAGTTCCCTCATCATCTCTCAATATCAATGTCACTTAGATTATCTTATTCCTCTAACATAACATTCTTTTTGGAGTTCATCATCATCCTTTTTTTCTACCTTTCCAATCATTTCTTCAATTTCATAGGTTTTTCCTTTTTATCGACATTAGTACTTAAATTACCTATTAAAGAAACAACAAACTTTATAAGTACTATAATATTTATGATTAATTTGCACAAGTTTTATAGTTTAAACAAATACTCCTCTTTCTTTTCTTGTTTGAAACTTCCTCTTCAAGAGAAAAAGTTCATGTATATTCATTTATGAAACATCGCTTGGTAAAGGTAATTTTTTCAATAATCCACTCATCATCTAATTCAATATCAATTAAACATATAGGATCATAAGTATCCCCTTTCTCTCTCTAACCTTTTGTCTCATCTTAAGTTGAAGATTATTTTTAACAAAGAGGAAAACATATAATCTTTTTGTTGTTCTAAAACTACATTGCTAGATTTTGCAACTCTTTACCCTCTCCACCATAACTTCCCCCCAAGGAGCTATAATTTCAAATAAAAAGCTAACATAAGTAAATGTAATCTTGATTGTTATGTTTTTTTATGAAACCATGAAAATTAATTAGATGCTCACCAAGTTGTTTTTTTTTATTTATTATTACCATTCTTCTTCCAACAAATTATTGGCTTTTTTGAATTTATCAAGTTCTTGATCAAGTGAAAATCTAATCCTTCCATCTAGGATTATTTTTTCAATGATCTTATATAAACAGTATAAAATCTGCATTGAAGTTTTTGTCACAAAGAAATGTGAAAAGAAAAAAAAGGTATTAAAATAAAAATCATTATTAATTTGCAATAATGATTAATGTATAGTATAAAAAATAGTTACTTACTTATGACTAAGATAGTAAGAAACAAAATGAAGAAGTTAATGTAATTGTAAATTTCAACGAGTATTAGTTATTGTCCACACCTTTTTGTAGCTAGAGTCTTGATTCTTAAAACTTGTATGATGCAATTCTTCTTGAGTGTTGGATGAAATTGATGAAATGCAACGAAAGTCTTGTACATTTTGTTGAGGAAGCATTGAATGGCTATGGAGGTATATGGGTTTAGGAGTGAGTTTACAAGGTGCAAGGGTTAAGGAAAAGGTTATGTCAACTTTCTTGAGTTTCTAAGAATACAAGAAGCATAATAGAGAGAGATTTGGATAAAATGTGCTGAGAGTTTCAAAAACACAATTTCATATATTAATCAATCTGAAAATTAAGAGAGAGGAGTCTCTTATTTATAGCCTAAGGAGACTCCTAAAATGACTAATAGAGTTCTAAAATACTCTTCATTCCTAGCATGACATGTGGCAATCCTATATACAAGAAGTCATCTATTCATAGCTTGCCACATGTCTTTGAATGATTGGAAGTCATGGAGAAGGTGTTAGCTTACTGCTTAACGAGCTTGAAGAGTTATTTCCCATACAAAGAAAAGATGCCCCAAATATATGTCTTGTTTGGAGAGAATTATATTCCTATTCTAAAGTTGACTCAGAAATACAAGTCAGAAAATACTATTCTACTATTTACAAAATTTATACAAGACTAAGGCAAATATTATCTTTTGTATTCTTCTAAGTTGATCCCCTGCTCTTAGTTGAAAAGAATGGTGGCTTTAGTATGAATGGTCCTCCATCATTGTAGCTATTAAATTTGTGCTTTCGCTCTATCCAAAACTTCATAGATTATAGCGTGGTAGGTTTTGAGTCACCATCTACAAGTCTTAATACTTTCACAAGTGGAGTCACACACTTCAAACAATATTGGATGGATTTCCAAAATCTATCATCACATAAAACAATGTTCACTAATTGTTTACCTTCAGGTGTAATCATTACTGGTTGTCCATTCTTGTGAAACAAATATAGTTTGAAGAGCATTTTTTGTTGTTGTGCTATACATTTTAAGGTGAGAAAAGCAAGTGCAAATCTTATGATTGTTGATCAAGATAATTCTTTTCCTTTAAAATACTTTTTATACAAGTTTAAGACTCATGTGTGCCTATAAATGAAAGTTATGACTTTTTTTGACATTTGTAATGGTCTTATAAAATACTAGGAGCTAATCAATATCTTCAAGAATTAAATCAAGGCAATGAGTTGCATAAGGAGGCAAAAATAATTTTGTTTTCTTCTCTAACATTTTTTCTTGCTCCCACAAAATTAGAAGTATCATTTGTCACAACTTGCACAACATTATCCTCCCCAATTTCTTTTACCACATAATCTAATATTTCAAACATTTTTTTGACATCCTTGATCACATTACTAGCAATATATAGGTTTTAAGAAAATTGTTCCACTTGGATATTTAACAAAAAAAAAATGTTGGTAAAAGACCTCCCTTTTCCATCTATTCAACCATCACACATCAAAGTACAATCCCATTTCTCCCATTCAACCTTATATTTATCAAAATTAGGTTGGATATTGTCAACTGCCATTTTCAAATAAGATACCATAACTTCATGATTACTAGGAGACTTTAAATTTTTTTACATATTCAACAACATATTTTAACATTTGGAAAAATAAGGAACTTTTTATCAAATTAAATGGTAAAGCATTGTCATATGTGCATCTGCAAATGTCTAGAATCACCAACTCTCTATCCTTAAACAATTTATTCATAGTTTTTTGCTTTATAGCTCATTGCTTCCCCTTCTAGGAAAATGATTCAAATGTTCCTTTTTCATTATTATCTTGGATATCCACTTCTTCAAAATATCATGATTTGCTTCTTTGATTTTGTTTTTCATTGTCTTCTATCAACTTTAAAAACATGTCTTTAATATGATTCTAACCAATGTACGTGCAATGAAATCTTCCTTTGTTCTAGCAAGATGATATTCATTCTTGAAACATCACCCGAACAAGTATGTGAATAATACTTGCACTAGATTGTCTATTAGGGAGAACACTCTCACAATGATTCAATATAATATGTATTTCTTTCTTTCATTGTTTGACTCATGACCTCCACCAACAAATTCAAACAACAACTATTTTTTTTCTAAAAATAAAATGAGTAGAATCCTTAAAAACTCAATTTTACAGGAAAAAGAAAGAAAACAAAAAATATAATAACAAATACAAAAACAATTATAGATAAAAAAAATAGTTTTATATAAACAAATACTTAACCAATTTTAGATAAAATAAAATAAAACGTATACTTAAACAATTTTATATAAAAATAAACAGATATTTAAATAAATTATATTAAAAATAAAAAAATACAAGAACACTTATATATTTTAAAATGTAATTTTTCAAAGAAAAGGTAAAGAAATTATTAAACAATAATTAATTTTGCACACTATAATAAGAAAAAAAGTTTTAACAAAAGTTATTTAGCAGAGGTTAATATAACCCTAAGAATTGATTTAATTAATGGAGGTTTTTTTAACCTTCGTTAAGTTCAAAGGTTATTCTAAAACCTCAGCAAAATAACAAAAGGTTTTTTTAACCTTCGTTAAATTACGAAGGTTTATTTTAAAACCTAAGAAAAATAACAGAGATTTTTTTAACCTTTGTTAAATTCCAAAGGTTTATTCTAAAATATCAGCAAATTAAAGGAGGTTTTTTTTAACCTTCGTTAAATTCTAAAGGTTTATTCTAAAACCTCAGTAAAATAACGAATGTTTTTTTAACTTTAAGTAAGTTCCAATGGTTTAATCTTCAACCTTAGCAAATTAATGGAAGTTTAGGGTTTAACCTTTGTTAAGTTTCAAAGGTTTATTCTAAAATCTTAAAAAAATAACGGAGGTTTTTTTAACATTTGTTAAATTTCAAAGATTTATCATAGAACCTCAATAAAACACTCTAGATTTTTCAAATTTCAATAAATAAATATAATTAAATATATTTATAAATAAATAATTGAAAATTATATAGCTTTAATATATATTTTATAACTAAATTCTCTAAAATTTTGAAAGCGTAACTTTATACTAAAAATAAGTTTTCTAAGGTTTCAAAAATTTATTTTAAAAACTCAGCAAAATAACTTGGATAATAAGTATTTCAACAACTAATCTTGGATAATAAGTATTTCAAAAGTATTTTGCATATTTCTTATGAATGATGGTAGTTGGATTATATAATTCCTAGTTTTTTTTGTTACGAGCTCATACTTAAAAAAACTTGACTTATTTTGTTTTACCTTTTGATGTACGTATATTTTATGTGCAATTTTAGTTTTAGTTATTATTATTAATATTTAATTTTCATAATTTTGAAATATTTTAAATTGAGATTTTTATTTTAAAATGCATTTAATAATTAATTCACTGTGAAAGTGAGATGTAATAAATTTAATTTCTCCTCACAAATTTGTTCTTGCAATCTTTAGTCAGGAACACATATGACTTTGAAACCCATATCTGATAGATAATGCAATTATTTATGATATATAAAGCAGTGATAAACACTAGTTGTTGCCGAGCTAGGTAACAGTAGCTTGTTACCCAAGTTGGGACAGTAAGTTGATGGAAGAAGTAATATTGGAGTAAGAAGAAGATAGTGTCTTATTTAATGTTTCTTCTCCTTAGATAAAATAGACATAAGTGTGGCTGAATTGTGATTCTTGGCTAAATTGTGGTTACCGGCCATTGAGCCTGTGCCCAGAGAGCAGTGTGTCTACGTTGGAAGATAGAAGTCAGGAGGATCTTTAGAGATGATGGAAAATGGGGTTAAAGGTTATTTCAAATGACAAGTCATTTTACGAAAATTTTGAAACTCATGGTATTTTACGGGTGTTTTTAAACCCATGGTAGAGGTTTGAAACCTATGGAATTTTACTGAGGTTCTTAAACCCATGATATTTAACAAGGATTCTGAAAGACTTTTCTCGAGATTTAAAAAAACTTCAGGAAACATATTTCCCAAAGATGGTTTAGCGGAGGAAAGCAACACTGAGTAAATGACTTAATAGATGTTTTAACCCTGAATAATGTAAAAATAAAGTCTCGTTAAAACCATTTTTTCTTGTAGTGACATTTGCATAAAAACACAAAATAAAAGATAAAATAAAAAAAAAATAAAACGATACAAAGTTAAAATAAAGAAAAAAGTTGTCAACAAGAATGAGTTGTTGTTGTAATAAAAATAAGTGAAAGTTTCATATTATTAAAATAATCTATAATAATAAATAAAGATTTTTTTTTTACATTTTCTAATTTTATCCTTTATGATATTAAAATATAACAAATTTAACCATTATTTATTTAAATTGAAAATTTAAAATTTAAAAAAATTTGAGTTTAAAGGAAAACAAAATTCAATTTCTTACAATTTTATCCTTTAAATAAATACTTTTAAAAAAAAAAATTCAAATAATTCTTGCCAATAAAAACAATCTATACAATAAAATAATTATATACAACAAAATTAAAAAAATATTTATTTTTATAATAATTTTAAGAAAAATATTTTTATAATTTAATAAAATATTTTTATTTCAATAGTTATTATAATAATAGTAAAAAAAAATCAAAAGAAAAAAAGTGTCATAACATCTTTTAAAAAAATAAATTATTTATTTATCTGTAACAATAAGATTGTGAACATATTTCGTGTTCCAATTTTATCCTTATAATATTAAAATATCATAAATTTTGACAGTTATTTATTTAAAAATGAAAATTTAAATTTTAAAAAATTTAGAGAAATTTGAATTTAAAAAAGAAAAAAAAATTCTTACAATTTTATCCTCTAAATAATTACTTTTTGAAATTAAAAATAATTCTTCACAATAAAATATAATATACACAATACAAACATTACACACAATTAAATTTAAAAATGATTTATTTTTATAATTACTTTCAATAAAATATTTTTATAATTTAATAATATGTTTTTATTTCAATGGTTATTATAATAATAGTAGTTTTTTATTAAAGGAAAAAAGTGTACAATATTTAGATTACTCATCTTTTAATAAAAAATAATTTATTTATTTATTTAATAAATTCAATAATTTATTTTTATTTCAATATAATTAAATATTTACTCTTTTTAAAAAATAACAACTACATATATATAATAATTAACCTTTTAATATATATATATATATATACACACTTTATTCTTTAAAGAAATAATATATCTCTTACTTCTACCTAATTTTTTACAATTTCATTTTTTAAATGACTACTTTTTTAAATTCAAATAACTACTCAAAATAAAATTAATTTTAAGTTTACGATAATATATCTAATTGTTATATATATATATATATATTTTTTTTTTTATGATAATTTTATACAATCACGATGTCATATATTTTTTTATTCATATAGATCATGTTTTTCATGATAGGTGTATTGTTTGTAAATTTATTTTATTGGATGATGCTCCACATTAACAAATAGATAAAAGTAAACTATCTAATTTAAATAATATAAATAGGTAACATATATATATATATATATATATATATCCATATATATATATATAACTCTCTATATAAAAAAAAATACTTTTTTAGATATAGAAAGAAAAAGTAGAAAAATG
>Ga0123342_1003428_pt1 | contig 25432 bp, 16 predicted proteins | sample Turbeawhitnodule_FD_89960 | JGI IMG/M metagenome (GOLD analysis project Ga0123342, IMG submission 89960) | Root nodule microbial communities of legume samples collected from Mexico - Turtle bean Mexico white nodule | ecosystem: Host-associated > Plants > Roots > Nodule | place: Mexico: Nepantla... | reverse complement strand
TTGAGGGGGAGTGTTGCATAATCAGGAGAATTATGTTATAATTAAGTGCAAATTCCATTTTATATTTATTAGGACAGATTTGTTAGTGATTTGATTTTATTTGATTTGTACAGCTTTAAACACTCATTATTTATGGCTTTCATTACCTATTATTTCTTTCTTTAATTAGGTTGTAAAACAGTCTATAAATAGAAACTGTAATCACATTTGTAAGATATATCAGAAATATATTTCATCTATTTTTTTCCACTCTATTATTTCTTGCTTTCAATACCTAGTATTTCTTTCCTCTTAATTAGGTTGTAAATAGTTTATAAATTGATATTGTAATCGCATTTGTAAAGAGATCTCAGAAATACATTTCATCTATAGAAATAAATGTCAAACACAAATTCCAAAAGCCTCCTCTTTGATTGTTGTTGTTATAAAAACCAATTGGAGAGATGCATTTTTATCTTCCTCAGCTACAAGTCCAGAGCTTTATATTGTTTGATTTTAAAAATTGATTTGAGCTGTCATGGGTATGATGCAGGCTCAAGGCTGGAAAGCAAAGTCAAAAACTTTGGAAGAAGTTCTGGAATCAACTTCTAAAATGGAACCAAAACTTATTGGCTATGATGAAACTCCCATTGATGTCACAGATACCAATACTGCCAAGCATATAATGGTAACTGCAGACTTGTACAGCAAATCAAACCCAGAAATTCTCATCCAAGATACAGCTGAAATATGTTCTCCATGTGTGAAACCTGTTGGCCAACGGCTTCAATCTTCTACGAGGGGAAAGCTCAGTGAAATATTTGAAAATCATTGCGGCAGTGACTCATCAGGGGCAGGTAGTGTAAAATCATAGTATTCACACATTGACCCCATGTCTTGTTAATCCTAAATATTTTTTATATTCTTTGCAAAAAGGAACGGCAAGATCACGACTGTATGAATTGTGTGCTTCTTATTGTTGGAAACCCCCTTCATTTGAATGCTGCAAAGAAGAGGGACCAGATCACCTCAAACAGTGAGTTCCTTGTGATTTTTTTGTTTACCCACAAATTATTTTAGCCTGTGACGAAACTGGGATAGTGATAGGACATTCGATGTTTAAATTGCAACATCCTCCTCCCTAATTTTCATATACCCTTCTCCTAATTTTCACTGTTGGGATAGTGATAGGTCTTGAGACACTATAGACATCTTTACTATCAGGTTTAAGCTTGTATGGAATTTGACTCAAGATCTTCATTTCATCCACTGATAAAAGTTCAAAAGTAGCTATCAACTATAACTAGAACCATAGATAAGACATCAGAAAAATATTCCTAACAATACCTTAAATTATTGTTCCATTTTTAGATTCACATGCAAGGTGACCCTGGAGATAGAAGAGGCCCTTGATACGATTTTAGAGTTTGTTGGGGAACCTCAGTCAAAAAAGAAAGATGCTGCAGAGAGTGCAGCTGAGGGTGCATTTTGGTACCTGCAACAGGAAGGCTACTTGCGTAGTGATAGTTGACATGTTGCAGAACAACTATCATGTTGCATAAGTCTGAGGTCATTTCATTCTAGTTAGTGTCTTCATTATTGAGGGTATCATTTCCAATTTCTGAATGCTCTCATTGTTTAGGTAATCAAAATTATATTATATATTATATATGTATTGTTGTAGTCTGATAGTTACATCTTTAACTTGTATGTAAATTGCACCTCAAATATAGTAGTGAATTTTTAGCAATCTAGAATATTAATTATAGTTTCTCGGTTATAAATTGTACGTTGTGGGAGACCAAATGTAACCTTCCACATTATATATTCCCTAGTTAGAAGAGAAAACGATCTTAATTATACAATTCAGGAAAGACATGCCATTCATTGCACACAATATCCATTCCACCCTGTCACTTTTAATATTACCATTTCTCGTGATTGTGAAATATGACTAGTGTGATTAGTATGTGTTTTTCTTTTAACTTTTAAGTGTTTATTTATATTTCAATTAAGAAATTAAGTTGAGTTCAACATAACTCAAGTTAACAAAAAAATTATCTTAATTTATAAGTCAACTGAAAATTGAATTGAATTTAGTTTCAAACTGAATCCAAAAAAAAGTGTGAATACATGTTGAAATAACGGCCAATCGAAATATTTGCTTTGTTTATCATTCAAATAGACCGTTATTCCAACATGTTGAAATAACGGCCAATTTGTCTATAAGAGTGTAACTTTACATAGACCAAGTCCCCAATTGAAACTGTCAGTCCTATGTTTGTCTGTTGTCTGCTTCATTCTATCTTGAACTCTTCTTAAATGGAACTTGGGAACTTTTAACATTTCTTCTCTTTTCACTACAATTCTATCTACTGAATCTAGCTTGGATTTCCCTAGTAAGTAAGGCAAATAAAGAGGAGGAGGTTTTCCATAAACAACTTCATAAGGAGTGGCTTGTATAGAAGTATGGAAGGTAGTGTTGTACCACCATTCAGCCAAGGGAAGCCATTTGTACCATTGTTACCTTAAGTACATTTTAAGGCATCTGTTGTTGACAACCTCAGAATGTTCATCAATCTGAGGTGCTATGATGTAGACAACTGAATCTGAACCCCTTGTAAACTCATGGATTCTCTCCAAAATTGGCTCGTGAAGACAACATCTCTTTCACTAGTGATAGGATTTGGAAACCCGTGTAATATGAAGATATTATCTATGAAAGACTGGGCTACTTCAACAGCTGTATATGGATGAGATAAGCCATGAAATGTGCAGCTTTACTCAATCTATCTACAACCACAAAAATAACCTTTTTGCCATAAGAGATTGGTAATCCCTTGTGATGTGCTACCACACATGACCAGGGATTGGGAGATGCTGTACCAGACCAGGGGAAGCTGCATTATCATACTTAACACTGTTGGCAAGTGGCACATTGTTGAACAAACAGTTGAACATCCTTATGCATTCCCTTCCAATATACTACAACTCTGAGACGTCCTCCAATTGCAGAAGCATGTATCCCAATGGAGGATATCTTTTCTTAAGGTCTGATCACTCATTATAACCAATCTCCCCTTCCTTCGTAATTCACCATTAACCCAAGTGTGATATTTATAAGATGAAGGATCATTCACAATCTCACAAATCAGTCTCTGTTGGACAAGATCTGAGGACCATAACTACTGGATTTTGGTCAATAAATCAGCTGTAATTAACAATTAACTAAAGCATGACATTCTACTAAATCCAATCTAGAGAGTGCATTGTCCACTACATACTCTTTCCTTTGTTTGTACTCAATAGAAAAATCAAATTCCAGGAGTTAACTAACCATTTTTGTTGAAAAACCATGGATAACCTTTGGTCCAATATGTATCTCAGGTTGCTGTGATTTATTATAATAATGAAGTGTATTTAACAAGTAATGTCTCCATTTCTAGACTGCAAACACGACGACAATGAGCTCTTTTTCATATGTTGAGAGGGTCTGTTGTTGTTTATTGAGGGAACTACTTATATCAGCAATAGGAGGGTTCTCTTGCATTAACATTGCTCCAATGCCAAAACCTGAATCCACTTCAATTACAAACTTTTTACTGAAATTGAGTAATGCTAACACAAGGATAGAATACAACAATTGCTTGAGATGCTGGAAGGCTAATTTGGCCTCATGTGTTCAAGAAAATTATCCTCTTTATGGACAAACCTTCTATAATAGCCAACTAACCCAAGGAAGCCTGAGTTGTTTTACTGGTTGAGGCAGTGGCCAATTAACCGTAGCTTCTATCTTAGCAGGATCATTGGAAACACCATCCCCACTTATGAAATGACCTAGGTATTCTACCTTTCCAACAACAAAGTGACATTTCGATCTTTTTTAGCAAACAATGAAGTAAATGTATCACATGATCATATAAAGACTTACTACAAATGAGTATATCGTAAAAAAACACACCAGGAACTTCATCAAAATTTGCTTGAAAATGTCATTCTTAAGGCCTTGAAAAGTGCCAGGAGCATTTGTAATTCTAAATGGCATGACCAAATACTCGTAGTGGCCTCCATGTGTCCTAAATGTTGTCTTACATCACAATTTGCCATTCTTACTTGATTATAACCAACTCTCAAATCTATTTTTGAAAACATTGTAGAATATTGCAACTCAACTAATAAGTCATTCACCAAAGAAATAGGAAATTTATTCTTGATTGTAGCTTTATTCAAATCTCTATAATCCGCAAACAATCTCCAAGAACTGTCTTTCTTTCCAACCAACACTACCGGACTCGAACTTGCATAAGGGCTGGTGATGTGTTGTATAACTCTAGTCTTTAAATATCCCTGAATCAAACCCTCTATTGTGTCCTTCTGTTGCTTTGCATACCTGTAGGGTGTGCACAGAATTAGCTCCCAATGGGATTATGTGATCATGATTAGGCCTAGAAGGAGGAAGTTGTGTGGGCTCATGCAAAATGACTTGTGGAAATAGCTGGTTAAGTAGCATGTGTAGTCATAAATTGAAGCAAATAATTATCTTCATAACATACTTGAAGCATAGTAAGTTGTACTCCTTCATACATAGTTCTATTTACTTGCTACCTTTAATAGTACGAAGGCTATTGGAGGATGACCCTTGAAGGAGATGTCTTCTGCCTTGTACCATAAACTCCATTGTCAATTTATCAAAATTCCAAGTAATGTTACCCAATGTAACCAACCATTCTATGCCAGGCACGAAATCACAACAACCTAAATGTATAAGCAGCATATAAATGAAAGTAGTATGTTGGATTGTCCATGAAAAATCCTTTACTACAGAAGAAATATGCAATTTAGTACCATTTGCAACTATCACATTCAAAGGATCCAACCTCACAATCTTGCAACCAAATTTCTTGGCTACATTATTATTCAAGAAATTGTGTGTACTTCCACTATCTATCGACACATGAAGAGGCTTCTTTTTATGATAACCAGTAATTCCCATGGTTCTAAAATTGGCAACTCCTGTTAAAGCATTCATGGAAATTTGAGGTTCCTTCGTATCTACTTCTTTAGCTTGTGTATCACTATCAAGTGTTGATACTTCGTCATCACAATCATTAGTTTCTACAACATGTGTATGTAATTTCTTATGAGTCAAACTATGAGATTGAGTAAAAGGCTCATCACAAAAGTAACAAAGACCATTAGCTTTTCTTTCAACCATATATGCAGGGGTAAGGTTCTTGGTAATCTTGGGTGTTATCTTGAAATTGTCTACCCCTGAAGTAATTAGAGATACCGGTTTTTCTCCGAATAAGGATTTTGGATTAAAAAGATTTTATTGTTTAGTGGAAGGAGTGGCTGCCGAAAATTGACAATTAGCAGCTTCATACATTTTTGTCAAAGTAAATGCCCTTCTAACAAAATCTGTTTGAAACATCCTCACCAACATTTGAATGTCTTTCTTTAATCCTACCAAAAAACAACTCAGTGTGCTCTTCTAAAAGCTGTAGTCTAGTAATAATAGCATCGAAATCCTCATGGTATTTCTCAATACTAGTTGTTTTTCTCGACTTTATTAATTCAACCATTGGATCATCACATACTGCACCGAATCTCTCAATCAACAATTCACTGTACCCAACCCAATTATGAATAGGCAAATTACCCGCAGACCTGACGAATGTCGCATGCCATTTATTACTATCTTGACATCAACATCGTTAGGAGTATTATCAATAGAAAAATAATTCTCAGCTTGATAGAAAAATAATGTCATATTGCACATTATCACCGCAAAATTTTGGAACTCGATTCTGGCTACCCTCGTTTCGTAAGAATATTGTGGAGTAAAAAAAGCCTTTAATTTGATTCTGGTAAGTGTCCCCAGAATAAGGATTATGACCATCATCACCTTCTTGAGAAATTTTGAGCCTTTCTTCAATGCTGTTCTTCAAAGATTCATCCAGCGCCTTTTGAATGTTCCCCGTAACCTCCATCAAACGATCCTCTTATCTCCTTCAGTGCTGCCTAGCTTCTGCTATTTTCCGTCATGGAGAAGGATGGATAAAGGAAGGAACAGATTTTGATACCAATTGATAAGAGAAGAAATAATTCTAGGAATTTAAAAAATAAAAATTCGAGAACTAGATGAAAATTAGGGAATCTTGAATAAGAGGTCCCGAAGAATTTCATTGATAAGAATTTGTAAACAAAAAAATATTATCTACTTATGTAGAACAGACACTAAAGGAGATATGTAAAATCTCTAAAATGTAAGACACAGGGGACAACGAAACTATATATTATATAATTATGAATTATATAAATTGATAATAAATATTTATATGTACAAGTATGTTCCAGATTATTTTTTTGAGTAAAAAGATGTTTTTCATGACTGGTTTACAATAATTTGTTTCTTAGTTTTATAATCATAATAACAATTTATACAATAAAGTTTGAATTTTTTGAGAAAATTAATGTATTTTTCTTTTTAAAAATTGTGTTAGAACCGCACTATAATTGTCAAAAATCTAACAAATACTTATTGAATTTGACACTTCACGGATACGTGTCCTACAGGTATCATACGAGTGTTGATGTCCAACACGAGTATCAGACACCGACACGGCATTTAAGAGGAGTGTCCGAGCTTCATAGTTATTTACCCTAAAAAAAGGTGAACTTTTCCCTTTTATAATCGATGTTAATTATTAACTTTTCATTCACATTCAATTTTTCAATTATTAATTAATTATCAATACTTTTATTGTTATTTAATTTGTTTTATGTTTGTTCATTTATACATTTTAATATATATTTACGAAATAATCTTAATTTTAGAGATAATTGTTTACCCTCAAAATTATTTCTTTTGTATATTGAGATTTAGCATGTCTCAAAATGATATCTTTTATTAACTTTGATATTTTCATCAATTTTTTGTGAGTGGTGGTATTTCTTTTATATTAATAATATTATATTTTTTCACAATCCAAAATTTTGTTAAGTAAACGAGTTCGATAAGTAGAATTAATCTGTCAATGTTAATATTAAATTTTATAATACGACAATTTATAAATATATCTTCAGTCACTATACTTTTTTTTCTTTCTAAATTAGTATACGTTAATAATGATATAACGTAATTCATATTTGTTTTCTGCTTATGTTTTGGACAAATTTCGTCAATATATCATAGATTATAATTTATAATACAAAGATTCTAATTATATCTTTAGTTTTATTTTAAAAAATTATTCAATATTTTTCAACCACTTAAAACAATAGTGTGAATATTTTAATTTTTAAAATGGTTGGTAAGATAACCTATATTTAAATATATTTTTAACCTTTGATGTTTGTGACTATATTATTACAATTTCCCAATTTTTTCTTCTAAAGACATGCTAAAAGTGTAGTAATTATTTTTTAAAACAATTATTTGTTTAATTTATTAAGAAACTATACATTTCTTTAACTGATTTTTCTGCCAAACTAATGATTTTTTGTAGTTACTTCAGAAGAAAATGAAAAATATATTTTAAGATCTGAATTTTTTCTTTTTGTTTAATTTATTAAGTGATTAAAAGAATAATTATTTAATTCATGTACCAATTATTATAAACTGTTAGATATACTAATTTTCATGTCATGATAACTATATATATATATATGTATATATATTATTTTATTAAAATATTTATTTAGATTAAAGTTACTAACATCACATATTAAAACAAAAGATTGAGATAATATACTATATTGGTTAAGGAGTAAAGATCAAATAAGAATATTTTTTATATTGTTATAATTATAAATTTTAAATTAGACAATCGCGTCTCATCCTAATATTTTAGGATGGACTTATGTTTAATATTTTTTTTATTTAATATATAATACACTATATTATATAAATAATGTAAATATTTATGTCATGGAAATATCTTAATTTTAATTAAACGCTAATAATACATAATGTTTAGGCTCAACCCTATACATGAGCCACGTGCGAGCACCAGTGTTACCCGCGAACACTTTCCCGCCAATAGTTTCCCGCCAAAAGCACCCTTCTTCTTGGTCTCTTTCTATCTTCACTCTGTCTTTCTCTCTTCAATCCAACGGAAACCAAACCCTAACGCGCCTCAGAGTTTGAGCGAAGATGTCTGGGTGGGACGAAGGAGCCGTCTACTACAGCGACCAAGCGCTCGCCGGAGATGACGGCGCCGGCGCCCGAGGGGAGGCCGGCACCGATTCGAACCACTCCCTCCTCCAGAAATTCAAGGAGTTCATCCGAAACTTCGAGACCGCCAACAACGTCTTCCCTTACAGAGAGAGCCTCCTCCACAACCCTAAGTTCCTTCTCGTCGACATGGGAGATCTCGACACCTTCGACTCCGATCTTCCCGCCAAACTCCGCTCTTCCCCCGCCGATATTTTGCCCCTGGTACTCTCAGTTTCTCCATCTCTCTCCTCAACGCTGTCATTTCCGATTCTGACATTCTTTCTTGCTTTTGTAGTTCGAAACGGCGGCGGCGCAGGTTCTCGTGAGTTTGAAGACCAAGGTTGCAGGAGATACTGGAGCTATGGAGGATCCTATTCCCGGTGATGTTCAGATTTTGCTCACCTCCAAGGAAGATCCCCTTTCCATGAGATCGCTTGGGGTATGTGGATTTAGTTTAATGCAGTTACAGTTTTAATTTTGTGCTTATGATGCTTTTGGTTGAAATACGGGTATTTTGTTGTTGTGCAGCGTTGAATTGGTGGGTATCATAATGTTTTTTTCTTTCCACAGGCTCAGTACATATCGAAACTTGTTAAAATCTCTGGGATTACTATTGCTGCCTCCAGGACTAAGGCAAAGGCCACTTATGTTACCCTGATATGTAAAAACTGTAAGAAGGGGAAGCAGGTTCCATGTCGGCCAGGACTTGGGGGAGCCATTGTTCCTCGATCTTGTGATCATGTTCCTCAGGTTTTGTTCGTGTTTATATTCACTGTCTTTGTTTGTTTGGTGTTTTACGCTTATGATTGATTTACTTACGGACAAGGGGCTTTTGCAGCCTGGAGAAGAGCCTTGCCCAATTGATCCCTGGCTTGTGGTCCCTGACAAGAGCAAATATGTTGACCAGCAAACTTTGAAGCTGCAGGAAAATCCAGAGGTAGTGATATACATTTGTTTAAAAATAAATTAAATTCACTCTGAAATCTAATCATATGCGGTGTTGTGATCATTGAAGGACGTTCCAACTGGAGAGCTTCCTAGAAACCTACTTCTCTCTGTTGATCGTCATCTGGTTCAGACAGTAGTACCTGGCTCAAGATTGACAATCATGGGAATTTATAGTGTCTACCAGGCTTCTAACGCTTCTTCATCGTGAGATTCATCACTCGTTTTTGCTCATTTAATTTGTTTCAATCTCTCATCTTGAACTGATGTCTGGCTTGAAATGTTGTGTTATATGCAGCCACAAAGGAGCTGTTGCAGTTAGACAGCCTTATATTAGGGTTGTAGGCATAGAAGAAACAAATGACACCCAGTCTCGGGGTCCAGCTGCATTTACACAAGATGAGGTTAGTGGTGAAACCTGAAACAATTATAAATTGACTGCCTCTTCCCTGCTTTACATGGCTTGTCAGTTGGCGGGCTCCTGTGCAGCAGCATACCCAGGACCCTGAGTTTGTGGGGGAAAATTATAGATACTGAATTCAGTGGGTTCAAATATATAAAAATAGAGGGGATAAAATTCAAATTAAATTTTACTTCGTAGTTTTCTGAAACAATTGCTTTTGATTTTAAGCACATAGCCATGATAGTTTAGGTCCATCAATGGTTCTGTGGTTTGTTTACAGTGTAAATGAGTATTAGTGTTTATGATTTCCCAACTCTTATGATTTAAAGCTTACTTTTCTTTCCTCATTTTATGAACCTTGACTTAAAATTTACTCCTACACAATATCATAGCCCCCTCAATGATGATACTCTCTTTGCAGATAGAAGAATTTAAAAAATTTGCTGCTGAACCTGATGCATATAAAAATATCTGCTCCAAAATTGCTCCATCCATATTTGGTCATGACGATGTCAAAAAGGCTGTAGCCTGTCTTCTGTTTGGAGGGTCAAGAAAGGTATACCATTGTTTGAGTATCCATTTTTTTCATTCGGGAATAATAAAAGTCTATACACAGCAGCTGATTATATGACCAATTTATTTTCAAACAGCATTTGCCTGATGGAGTCCGGTTAAGAGGTGACATCAATGTATTGCTTCTGGGGGATCCATCTACAGCAAAGTCACAGGTTAGTTATTATATTTTTCCACTGGATTTGCGTTTTCTGTTTAGTTTTGGTATTGTATTATTAAAAATTGTTTGTGCCAGTGCTCTGTTGTTTTATGGTTAATTTTGAAGCTAATGGTGGAAGAATTTTGACATTCCCATTGTTATAGTTTGTGTTTTCTAATGATTGTACTGTTGCCTTTTATAGTTTCTGAAGTTTGTTGAAAAGACTGCTCCTATTGCTGTTTATACTTCGGGAAAAGGTTCATCAGCTGCTGGCCTTACAGCTTCTGTAATTCGAGATAGCAGTACGGTAAGTTCTTTCTCTCTTAAACTGTTTGTATCAGATAGCAAATTTTCATTATACTGGTCCTTAGCTTATAATCATAAGCTTTTTTACCTTCAACTATCTTGTTTGAGTAGTCTCTGATTTATGTTTCATGTACTTCAGCGTGAGTTTTATCTTGAAGGAGGAGCCATGGTCTTGGCTGATGGAGGTGTTGTATGCATTGATGAGTTTGATAAAATGAGACCAGAAGATAGGTACGTAGTATTTTGTCAATTTGTTTCATAAGTCGTAATTGGAAGTTTATGATGAAACTTTATATATTTTTTTTATGCAGGGTTGCTATTCATGAAGCCATGGAACAGCAAACCATATCCATAGCCAAAGCGGGAATAACAACTGTTCTTAATTCACGGACTTCAGTTCTTGCTGCTGCCAACCCTCCATCTGGTCGTTATGATGATCTCAAGGTCTACTGTAAACCCTAGTTTATCTGTTTTCATTTTGTTGAAAAACATTGTAGTTGGCACAAGAGACTGATAGAAGCCTTGAATGTTTTTGCAGACTGCACAGGATAACATTGACTTGCAGACTACCATTCTTTCTCGGTTTGACTTGATATTTATTGTGAAAGATGTCAGAATGTACAGTCAAGACAAGGTAAGGGACTATTGTGTACTTTTTGTAATATATATTACGTTGCAACAATTGAATGTTCCTGGTTCAGTGACGTCTTGCCATGTCAAAATTTTTGTGTTGTGACGGTTAAAACAAATATTTTATCATGGATTATTTTTTTAATGTTAATCTAGTGTAATATTTAGCAGTTAGCAAGTGTGCGGTGTAGAATGTCTAGTTTTGCAGATCATATTCTTTACGTAAGGATTGATTTGTCCTCAATTGTGGATGATTGGTTTTTTCAGATAATTGCTAATCATATCATAAAGGTCCATGCATCGGCTGGACGGGCAGGTGCATTGATGGGTGAGAGCAAACCTTCGAAAGAAGAGAATTGGCTGAAGAGGTATGCAATGCTGTTGACTTTTCAATCGGTTATTTCAACCATTTGTTCTTTCAATCATTCTAGAAAATGAGTTTTGACCCTGTTGTTTAAATAGGTATTTACAATACTGTCGAAATGAATGCCACCCTCGTCTCTCTGAATCTGCAACTGCATTATTGCAGAATCATTATGTGAAAATCAGACAGGTACTCATGAATATATTACCATTTAGTCTAAATAAATTTGTATTGGTCTTTAAAATTAAATGTAGTCACTAGAAGTTGAAGACCCATTGGGTCTATTTTCTGTTTCTTTTGATATCTTTCCCGAGTTAATAATCAATTGTTAATAAATGTTGCCATATTTCTCCCGTGAATGCTGATTTGATGTAAAGAATATAATTCACTTATTTTGTTTTTTGAAAAAAAATGTTTATACAGGATATGAGGCAACAAGCGAATGAAACTGGGGAAGCTGCAGCAATACCAATAACTGTAAGGCAGCTGGAAGCTATTGTTAGGTTGAGCGAAGCACTTGCAAAGATGAAACTGTAAGTATTGCTATTATTCTTTATTGCACCGGTCCCCTTTATCCAAAACTCCCGGTAAAATTTCATGGAAAAATATGACTCAGTGCATGAATAGAATATTACTATCTATGGTGCAAGAAATTTCATAAGCATGTCATCTAAATTTGATTAGTAGTTTTAGCAATCAGAAGACTTTTCTTCAAAATTTATCCTAGAAAGTTTCACATAAAAATAGGTCTCATTTCTTAAATGGCTTTCCTAAACTTTCTATAAATTGGTTGGATCAATGGGTTCCAATTTTATAGTAGTATCGGCCAACAAATTGAAGTGTTAGTGACCTATGTTTTCGGCTGGGAAAATATTCCCATGATTCCATCATTACATGTGATGTTCCCTAACTATGTTTGACTAGACAAAGTTAAATTAATAATTTATTTTTCTTTCTTGGAAATTTATTTTGTATATTCTTTTGATGATCCTTGCATCTTTCTTTTTGACTAAATGTACCTTGATTAATTCTTGCACCAGATCTCATCTTGCTACTGAGGAGAATGTGCAAGAAGCAGTAAGGCTTTTCACCGTGTCCACAATGGATGCAGCTAAGTCCGGGATAAACCAACAAATAAATCTTACACCTGATATGGCAAATGAAATAAAGGTTTGTCTTGTTATGAGGGCCTTCTTGCTTTTTCCACCTTGCTTCATATCCTGATGGATTGGTTTAATTGTGAGCAGCAAGCTGAAACTCAGATAAAGAGAAGAATTGGGATTGGAAACCACTTATCAGAAAGGAGGCTGGTTGATGACCTCGGCAGAATGGGAATGAATGAGTCTATTGTAAGTATCAAATATCCACTTAAATTAAAGGACGGTGACATATCTATAAACCTGAATTTTATGTCATCACTTGGCTCAAAATACTAAATTTAAAACAAACTAAGTTTGACTCAGCGTACATGCTTTCACCATCAATAACAACTGACTAGCCCAGCAGTTATTTTCTCTGCTGCTGGTAGTTAATATTTTATTTTAGGTATTCATTAACGTAACTACGTTTTGCAGGTGAGAAGAGCTCTTATAATCATGCACCAGAGGGATGAAATAGAGTACAAGAGAGAAAGACGTGTTGTATTTAGGAAAGCATGATATATCTATTTCTCGACACGAGTTGCTAGTTGTAAGCAGAATTCAAAGTTATATCAATATTTAGAGGAAATTAGAATGACGTTGAAATTAATTAAATTCTATCTGTTCTGTTTTCCAAAAGCAGTGAATATTTAACGTATAACGTAATCTAGTGAACTAGCATACTCTCTTATCTGGTCCGGTATTAGTCAAGCATAAATTGATGAGATAAATTAATGACAAATCTCAAATCAATTCGATATTCTTTTACTATTTAATTAAATCTCCTTTTTTAATTGGCTAATCCAGACATTGAATTAATAAAAAATATTTAAAAAGGCTAAAATCATCGTCCAGAACACGTTCATGACATCAATTATTAGAGTTTAATTTTTAACATTATTATAAAATTATTCATATTATGTTTTCTTCGTTTTAACTACGACCTTTTCTAATTAATTCACAGCTAATAAAGTCGATTGATTTAATAACATTAAATGTACTAATACTTTATATTTTTTTTAAATGCTGAAGACTTGTCATCTCACTCTTTCTTATCTATTTTTTTTTATATAATACGTCACAATTAGATCTTGAAGTGGTAGGGCTAAATCTTCTTAATTTTCATGCTAGACTCAAAAGGATCAAATATACAATATTCACGTATAATGTCAACAAAGGTGCTTCAAAAAATTTCACCTTTATGAATTTTGATAAAATAATAGTTTGGTTACTGGAAGAGCTTAATTTTCTAATCATAATCAAATGTGGCATTGGAAGATAAAAAAAAAAGTCAGAGGTTAGGATAGATCTTAGTTTCTCTTTATGCCAAATAAATTATCCCAACAAAATTATAAAAATTTACACTCAAATTGTTTTCTAATGAAATTAATAACAGCACTGCCATGTCCATAAAGTAGTGAGTTATAGAAACCAAAATTAAGAATTTGATTATTGAAAAGGGAAAAAAACGGTGTTCGATTCTTAATATAAACAAAATTTGATGAATGTAAAATAGGTCAATTCAAATATGCATATGTTTTGTTATTTTTTTTAAAGATCTTTTACTTTTTATGAATCTATAACTATTAATAATGAAGACATTTTTTTAAAATTGCTCTTCCTTTTATTATATACCTTTTGTAACATAGCTTATGCTTTTATTACTTAATATAAAATTTAGTAACTAATAATGATTCATTTTATAATCATTCTTGAAATATATATATATATATATATATATACTTATTAATAATAAGAATATTTTTTTAACCATCCTTCCATATATATATATATATATATATATATATATATGAGGTGTCAATGATAGTTAAATCAAGTTAAAATTTATTAGGTTTCTCTCTAAATGATTTTATTGATCCAGACGGGCTACTGTAAGCAATTTGAAGTAAAAGCTATTGAAAGAAAGTTGGTGTGATCAATGGCATTTTATTCAGGCAAAAAATTCAAATTGGCTCCAGCTGTGTTAAAATCTTAAAATCTGCCTGGTTAGATTTTAATAGTGGAGTTTGTTGCTTCTAAAATTGAACCTTAGGTTCTTGTTATGACCCCACAATATTACTTCACAAATATTGCTCTTCTGATGGTTCGATGTCACGACTTAAAAAACTGTATCCAAAATTAAGTGTGATGATAAATAATTTAGCAGGAGATATAGGGAGAAAAAAAGCAATTCAGATTTGGAAACCATGTTTTAACCTCTAACTAAATTATAACCCAACAGCATAACTAAGGGCAGTTCAAGTATATCGCGTGTACAAGTAACACAATCCACAACTAATTATGATCAGGTAAAGATTACAAAGTAAACGAAATCATGTCTAGTCAATTATAGCTGATAACTGATAATATAGCACATGAAAACAATCTAGAATCAGAAGCTATTTTAGCTTTATAACATACACAAGAGAAGTCATATTGAACATCCTAGCGTGATGTCCAGACATAAACCTGGCCTCCACTTGTAGCTCCTACAAGCATCCCAACCTCGTAAGAGTTTATAGCGAATCTGCAAGGAATAGCAGATATGTGTGGGCTCTCTAAAGTCATAGCTATTTTCCTTTGAACGGCTGAGACCACATCAACCCCTCTACTCATATTTCCAATATAGAGATATTTGTCATCCCAACCCCATTTCGCTCTGCAACCGCAAGATCACGCTCACAAAAGTTAGCTGCTTTTTTTCATAACAAATAGGCTACTTATACGGTATATCAAGTTTAAAGTGGCATCACAAATTCGTATTACACACGTTTCAGTTCATGCGGAATAAAAATTCCTTTCTAAGTGAGAAGAGTTGAAGCGTATTTGAAATGTAAAAACACACTCTAAAGAATTTAAAATCCCAAGGTTTGATTTGAAAAATCTTTTTGCATAATTGAAAATGAGAAGTATAATAAGTCAACCTTCAGATACTTCCCCAGAAACCATACCTGAATGTAGAAAGCCATCTGCCAGTCTGATTGAAATGAGAAATAACAGCCGCATCCTCGTAGTTAACTCCACTGTAAATACCAATGGTGTTGTCCAAGCTGCATCAAGGGATTATATTAACCTCCCAGCTAAATCACAATTACATATAGACCAGGTTCGATACAATTGGACAATAAAGAAAAAAAATAAAAGATAAGTAGTGTACTGAAAAATAAAAGATTGCACAATTAAGTTTAAGAACACCCAAGATAACACGTTTTCAGTATTGGAAAGTATTTTCAGAACAAACACCATACCTTGTAGTTGCAAGGCTACCTCCAGAAGGAGAGAAGTAAGCAGATTGGACAGATCTTTTGTGGGTAAATGTCCTTAAGGCTGTGAGGTTATTATCATTAATATATCTCAAATCCCATGTGCACGCAGTTGCATCAGAGGAACTAGTAGCTACAATATGAGGGTTTTCACAGTTGAAATCTATCGTGTTAATCCTACTGTCATGCAAATCCCAGTGCGACGATCGTTTTCCCACCCTGTTATCCCAAATAGACAAACCTCCAGAACCCTCGGCAAGATATAGGCAGTTAGTCTCATTTGTTGGTTGAGAAAGAGCATATATTTTTTCATCACTCTCAAACACCAGATCAAAGATTTCCTTCTCAGCATCCATTAGCCGAAGAACTCCATCATAACAACTTGTGTATATCTGCATATAAAATAGATGACAGCATCAGACAATCCCACAAAAGACAAGATGTAAAACGTATGAAGTGATTAGAATGGGATAGGGGTAAGAGGTGATTCCGCAGTTATTTTCATCTCTGCTTTCCCTACAACCTAAAAGCCCCTAAGTAGTATACATATGAAATAAAAAAATGCTAGATAAACACTATTAACTTAACATGCATTATCTGTTTATGACAATTACCAAAAGAGTGCATTTTCCGTACAGGTAAATGGGCATATTTTACTAGCATTAGAAGACAACTTCCCTAAGTTAAAAGAGTTTGAGTCTCAAGGCAACGAGTAACGGGCAAGAATTAAAAAATAAACTTCACAAATAGACAATAATTGTTGCAAATTCAGACAGATCAATATCATGGTACCTTGGAAAAACAATGTGGTTGAATCAAGATCCCAGAAATGGGAGCCTTATGGGGATGGTATAAATGAACCTCATTATCTCCCACATTCCAAAACGCAATATTCCCATACTTGTTCCCCGCGGCAAGCATTCTGACACTACTGGAAGGGAAAAACGTGACATTGGTAATCCTTCCAGAAGTAACCCGCGCAATATTCTCGGGATCCAAAGACAGAGATTCCAAATCAAGGGAATCCACCACTTTTCCTTTTTGAACACTGTCATCTTGGGCCATACCCATTAGCGATTCAATGAAGGAACTATCAGAGTGATCGCTTTCACGAACATTGGCCATGGAAAGAGGACCCAAACTTACGTCACAAGGTGGTTTTTCTTCTGGAGGAGTGGTAGGGCATACGGAATCTCCGTCAAGACCTTGGCAGTCTGGTGGAATACCCCTGGTTCGGAGGGAGCGTCTGACTCGGATAACAATCGGGTTTTCAGTTTTAGGTTTCTTTTCCGATTTCACGCGGTAGGATTTGGTTTCAACTCTGGAGATTTCCAAAAAGATGGTAAGTTACAGAGATTTAACATTGAAAAGAGAAATAAGAGACAACAGAGAGAAGAGTACCTTTGACGCTTGAAATTGGAGAGTTGGGTGGCTTTAGAATGGAGTTTGAGCGCTGCCATCATCTCATCGTTCCGGCGAATGTTCTCAAGTCGCTTGAGCTCGTACTCGGTGAGTTTCTCGGAAGCCATTGAAGAGAGAGAAAATTAGGGATTTAGTTCTGTTGTGTCTCTTTACTTCACTGTTGTTACTGTCTTTTTATATAAGAGAGGGTTTTGGGCGCCAACTCACTTGGCGGGAAAGTATATAATATAATAAATAAATACTTTATTACATTTTTAAAGTCTTGTTAATTCAAACCCATTTTATTAAATTTGTTTCGAATTTTAAGTAATACTCCAATATGAATCAAATTAATTTATGTTAATTGGTTTATTCATGAGATATAATATGTGACTCGCATATTTCTTCAACTTTAAATAATCTAATGTGAAATTTTATATTATTAGTATATTATGTATGAAAATTTAAATATAATTACATTTTTTCTTAACTTTTATTATTATTTAGCTTATGTGAATCTATTATAATAAAATAAATTGTTCACATATTCTAATATGAGAATATATTAAAATAGCTTATGAGAATATATGTTGCTGATAAAAAAAAATAAAAAAATAAAAAAAATAAGAATATATGTAATTTTTTTAAAAAAAAAATTATAATTTTTCTATATAGAATTTTATTAGATTAATAAGAGACTTAATTAGTACGACAGAATGAATTTATTTGATTGACATGGTAAAAGAAAATTGAAAATGTAGTTTTCTTTAGACCGTGATTCTCTAAACATTATTTTAGATACTGTAACTTTAATATATTTTTTTCATGAGGATGTTTATTTAAATTAAGTCATTAATAAATAGTTTGATTAATAAAACTAAAGTTATAAGCTATGGGTACTAATCAAATTCTCAAGAAAAGGTATTAATCTAAAGAGAATTTCTTTAAATAACTGTGTTTTTTATACAATTTTTTTTCTTATTCTATCCTTATTTAGTATGTTTTATTTTATTATTTCATATGAATTATTTAAAAATTTAAATTAATATTAATGGACAATTTTATATACAAATTAATTTCGTCACTTTTCTCTTAATTGTTTATTCCAAGTCAACAATAGAAAGAAAGAGATAACATAAGTTCACATACCAACTATGAAGCTCTAATACTCTTCTTAAATGGCTCGTCGGTGTTTGATACTCATATTGGATACCGATACTCGTATGACATCTGTAAAACATGTATCCGTGAAGTGTCAAATTCAAAAAGTATTTGTTAGATTTCTGACAATTATAGTACGATTCTAACATAATTTTAAAAAAAAAACATATTAACTTTCTAAAAACTCAAACTTATTGTATAATGACTAAATTAGAAACCATTTTAGGAACTAAATAAATTTTTGGTTTCTAAATTAGTTTATATTATTGTTAAATGGTTTCTAAATCGGTATCTAATTAGCAACCAAGGTTTTTGCTACTAAATTTAAAGACTAAATAATTGGTAGTTAAAACTTTGGTTGCTAATTACATACCAATTTAGAAATTATTTAACAATAATATAGACTAACTTAGAAACCATTTATTTTTAGTTTCTAAGATGGTCTCTAATTTAGTTACTATTGTAACTAATTATTTTGGTTTCTAAAAATTGGTTTCTATTTCATGATTTTCTTGTACTGTATGTTTTTCTTAGAGTGTAGAAAAAACAATTTAATATAAAAAATTGACTCATAAATATTATAAGTAGTTATCATATTTTCAAGAGAATAGATTCTATTACATAAGAATTAATAAGAATTTGTTTGATCTCTTCTGTTAGTCAACATTCATCATATCTTTTATGTATTGCAACTACAAAAATATATACGTAATTCAATTATAATTTACAATATAATTTAGTGTTAGTAAAAGAAAAATTATTTTTCAAGGAAAGTCAATTAGAATTTTAGATTTTCAGATAAAGCAACTTTATGGTAGAAATATAAATATAGCCAACTTTTTAAGATTTCATATGTGAATATTCCACTTCAAAGATGGAAGAGAAGATAAGATAATTACATCCTAGTTTTTTCTAAATAATATAATATGATACATTTTTTTGTTGTTGTTGAGAATAATTGTAAGTCTTAACCCCTTCCCCACCTCCACTTATTTTCTTTTTTCTTCTTTCCTTTCTTTCTACTTTTCTTTTATTCACACTCCATTCATTTCAAATTTTGATCACACCCCCACAATAGCTAAAGAGTTAGGAATTATTTTTATCCAATTAGATTTTCAAAATATAATAAGTTATTATTTACTCTAAATATTCTTTTTTTTTTCATCTTCTTATAATTTTGTCATCCATCTTGGTAGAATTAGTTGAGAAAAAGTGATCCTCAACTTGATTAACCTTATATTAAAATTTAATTAAGTTTGGACATTTTGCTTTAGGTCTTTAAATTTTTAGTGGTTCTTTTGCTTGAGCTAGAATTTTTCTTGAAATAAGGAATTTGACATAAGAAAAATGAATTATATTTTTGGTAGAACCTTAGCACGAATAATCTAAATTAAAGAGTGATGTGATCACTTGATGTTCTATTTGATGTTGTGTTGAACATATTTTTAATGTTTGAGTTTGAATTGGTTTTAAGGTACAACTTTAAAAATGAATTTGTAATATTGCAATAGTTGATTTTTTTCTCAAGCAAGCCACAAAAATAACCATGCACTCAAACTTGTTTTTTAGCACTATTTTTGCTCAAGCAAATAATTTTTTGCTAAAGAATCCAATTCATTGATAAGACAAGAAGAAGAAAAAAATGAAAAGAAAGAAGCTTTTTTGAACTTGAGCAGGAATATTTTAGCTTGAGCAGGAATGGATTAAATATCCTTGATGTATAGATTTATGTGTGGTTTACATAGTTTTTGAATATGTTTATTGATTACAATAAATTTTGTAATAAGTGTATAGTAAATTTTGGGGGTGTTACATTTATGGTATTAGAGTTGTTCATTCTTAGGATAACATGAGGATAGTGGGTAGGGATGACAGTGTAGGTATGTCCGCTTCACATTTTGCCCATGAAATGCAGGTCATGTTGGCCCGTCCCGCGTAAAATATGCAAGTTGCTTTTATTGGCTCGCCTCGCATGCGAGCTAACCCATGAGTCGATCCACATAAGATTTTATTTTTAATTAATGAAAAACAGTTAAATAAATTTTTTGAATAAACTTTTGTTTTGTTTTTTAAGTTAATTTGTTTTTCTTATTTAGATGAATTAGGTAAATAGTCTCATAGTATTATTCTCATGACACTTGTAATAAAATATGAATAAAATGATGTTTTGATTTTCAATGAAGTTTGAATTTTGATCATACTAATAAATTGACTAATAAATATTTTTTAAAATATATATTTTTTAAAAGGTAATACATGTAGACACATGATTACTATTCTAATTTGAAAATTGATAAAAAAAATAATATACATATATAATAATATTATATTTAAATTTTATTATAAAAAGACTAAGGTCTGACTAGTGCATTTAATATTTGATGAATATTGAAATCTAAACAATTTATGCATTTTAAAAAGAAAGAAAAATTATTATCAAATTCCGTGAAGGTGTTGTGAATTAGGGATTGATGATAGTTTCTTCCTGCACCTCCATGCCTTTCTTCTTGCACCCCATACTTAAGAAAATACTCTAGTTATCCTTTGACCTTTTTTGTTGAATTGGTTATCTTTAATTTAAGAATGTGAAATTTAGAGACTTCCAAGGTTATAGAATCTAGAAGTTAAAATTTGTATTTTAGATTGTACAATATTATAGATTGTACAATTCATAATAAAAATTTGTATTACGGATTATAGAATTTGGAATGGATAGTTTTTGAATTTTTGAGAATATGAGACTACAAGAAAAAATTATGGGGGTGCAAAAAAATGTTTAAATTTTTAAAATATGTGGGTTATGAGCCAGTCTGCCCCATCTTGCACTTGACCTGTGCGGACTGCGGGTTATGAGCCTAAGCAAGTCAGCAGGTTGAAGTAGGTCGTCCGCACTGCGGGTTATGGGCTAACTCGCCTTTCTTTGTCATCCCTAGTAGTGGGTTATTTTTGCATGAGCAGATATTTGTTTATGTCTACTTTAAAGGTAACTAAAATTTGTTAGTTTAAAGTTTAGAAATGATTTTTGAGATTGTGTTTAAATTATAATGAATGAAGATAAAAGTATTGAAAAAGAAAAAATCTTGAGAAAATGGTCAAGATGTGCATTCATGATTAAATCAAGATAATTTTTTATCTTAATTTTAAAAGTTAGTTACATTTAAATATATACAAGATTATTTTTATATAGTGTGTAATTTGATATTGAACATATGTTAGTTTAATATGTTTTAATGTATTATATGTTTGTAAATTTTGAAGTTGTCTTTTAGATTAATAATCTTACAATAACAATTGTTTTGGTGTAACATTTTTAATTGAATTTGAGATATCTACCTTAAAGGATCCAAGTATAATCTATTGGATGAATTTACTTTATATTAATTACAATGATTTTAATTTGTGATGAATAGAAAGTGATATTATCAAATTAGAAGAATATTCGAATCAATTGTGAAAGTAGATACGCAACATATAATCAATATACATGCTTCAAAAAGAAATGTTAGAGTCACTTTTCAAGATAGAAGTAAAAATTTGAATTTAATGCTTAAATGAGACTAGTGTCAATAAAATGACTCATATTGAGTCATATTAATTTTAGAGACTTGAATAGAGAAAACACTTTATGTATCCATGAGGAGTATAAATATTGTTGGCAAATAAGAAAGTTGAGGGATCTAAATTATGTATAGATTGTCAAAAGTTAAAAGATGTTGTTGAGAAATGATAGTTAGATACATAAAGTTGCATGAAACATCAACGTTTTCCAGATAAATATTAAACTTGGGTGTCTACAATTTAAGTAAAAAATAAAAATGTATATAATTGTTATAAATTTATATACAATTGTTATAAATATGTGACTATTTGATGTTATGAGAGTTCTAATTCAAAAAAATCATGAATATGATATTTCATACCTTCTTGGGTAAGTTTATTGTAATTTATATATAGATGATATGTCTATTTATGCTGCACTTTGAAATACATAGTTTATCTTCTACTTTGGAGGTGCATGAGGAACACCTAGGGGTCCACTAAAATACAATGATTTAGCTTTATGCATGAATAGATTAAGGCATGATTTTCTAATATTGAATTAGTAATAAACTAGTTTAACAATAAAGGTAACTTTTGACACACAAATTTTTTTAAGTGTAATGTATCATATCATAGGTTGAGTAATGTGTCAAAACAAGAAATGAGGATGATGAAGAATATTTATAAGAATCTAAAAATCCATTAGACAAATTGCTTTACTTGTGACATAACGATGGTAGTAGTGACACTGCCTTGAAGATCTAGAGGCATTGCTTTTATGTTGCTCAATTTCACATGTTCAATATCGTTATGATCTTAAAAGGATTGTATTTAAAGTTGATGTATCATCTAATAAAGGTGAATCTAGTTAAAGACGCATAGCATAAGAAAACAATCCAAGTACATAATTATAAAACTCGCGAGTCAACTTGCTAACTCATCAAGTTTAAGAGTCTACTCTTGGGTCACAAGTCAACTCGTGAACAAACTTGTTTTTTAGCAAACTAGAGCGAGAATCAGTAGAATCAGTCAAACCAGATAGTCTCAAGTTGAATTTTAGATTTATTTTGTTTTATACCTGTTTCCGTTCGTGTTTCATTTAAGGTTTTCATTTTCTTTCTCGCCATCGCTCAAGGTCGCTCATCGCCTCGTTGTTTCTCACCGTCATGTAATAGTCGCCTTGTTGTCATTTCACATCAGGTTGCCTTGCATAGCACTGTCCTCGTGTTCTAGCTTCGTTTTCAGTTAGATACTCTGGTTTTGGGTCGCAACTAGGTTTCACAATTTGTTTAAGGTTAGGGTGAATGGAGAATTTGGGGCAAGGTTTGGATTCACAATTTTGTTTGGGTGAATGGTGAATGGTGAATGGAGAACAAGAAATGAGAATGACATGTGTGATTTCGGGATGAAGTTTCATACATAAATTAAAAATGCAATTTGGGAGTTCCACAAGGAGGTTTCGCGAATAAAGTAATTTTTGTATTTTTTTAGTGTGGTTGAAAAATTAAGTTAAAATAATTACTTTTTTAATGAATGTGTTCAACAGACAAAGTTTACTGATGTCGGGAAATGGTTGCAATTTTAGGAGTGTGTGTTGGTACATCTTTATCACTACCACTTAGAAATAAAAATAATAGAATAGATGTTGGATGGAACCACAAAGATATGTTTTGATAACAATAAAAAAGTGAGATGTAACTATTATTCAAAAAGACATTTAATAAAGACATTTTTTAGATTCAAACATCATCTTGTTGGGCTATATATGATTCTAAGTCTTTGTTGGGACTATATATGATTCTAAGTCATGTGTTTCAATACCAAAAGAAGTTAAAGTCTTAATAAACTTGTTGGTGTATGACTTTTTTATTTCAATAATGTGAAATTGGTATCATGTGTATTGAACAAGATGTTTTGATGTCTCTAAATCCATGAAGAAAGCTTAAGGACCTTGTTGCTGGATGTATGTATTGTCTAATAATTTTTGACTTGTGAGATGATTTAAGTTCATTTGAATTTTTATCTTTTTGAAAAAATTTGAATCTCTATCCTTTACAAATGGGTTTTCTAAAACACTATAAAATTTCAAATTTAGTGATTTTTAAAATGGTTTTTTATTTAACTATTTTTTATTCTTGATTTAATTGCTTTGAACACTTGATTGAAGTTATATAAAAACGGTTTAACACTTCAATCTAAAAACTAAGAAAGAGAGATTATAAAAAACGATTAATCAGAAAACATCTTAGGTATATATAAAAAAGGATGATCAATATTGATAGCTGAGATTACACAGTGAATGGAAAATTTGACTATGATGATGTAATTAAGATTTTAATTTTGATCTTTATCTTATCTTTAACTCCAAATATTGTACACAGTTCAATGTTTAGTGATCAAGTGATTCATAAATATAGTTAGCAATAATATTGGAGAGTTATCTCATTCTCATAATTAGAGCTCTCATATTGGATATAGAACTAAATATAACACTCATATTGTACCTGGTTTTATATTAATTTAATTCTAATACTCCACTTTATTAATTTAATTCTTTGTCAATAAAAACAATAAATAAATAAAATATTGGAGATAGAACTAAATATAGCACTCATATTGGAAGATAGTTGAGATCATCTTCAGATGAGGGTGGGTGATATTCAAACTAGAAGGAAGGTGTCCTATACAAATAGCTTTATACTAGAAGGTAATATGATAAGTATGAGTGTATATTAAGTACTTGTTAGTGATTACAATAAAGTTCTAATTTATGAATCAAATATTTAATTAGTTATCGAAGTGGATAAAAATAAACTAATTGTAGAAAGTAAAACTTGAATGAATGTTATAGAATTTCTACAATGAGAATCATTTGTTAAGAAAGGACTTATAGATTATTTTTCGAACCCGATATCGGTCCGGGCTTGCTTGATTCGATATCGGTCTGGTCTGAACGACTAGACATCGATCTGAGCCTGGACGACTTGACATCGACTTGGACCTGGACGATTTTACATCGACCCAGACCCGCTTAACTCAACATCAACTCGAGCTCGCTTGGCTCAATAACGACCTGGGCCAGCTCGACTCAACATCATCCCTAGCCCGATCATCTAGATATCGATCCAAGCCTGCTCGACTCATTATTGAACCCAAAAGACTCAGCTCGACATTGTCCTGGACCGACTCGATGATAAGTGTCTAACTTCAGTAATATTTCATATTAAAATATACACACTTATAAAGATTTATTGCTAATATACATATAAAATAATCCCTAATTTATGAATTTATACCTTTTTACATTTTTTATGATCTTTATTTGAATAAGAGTATTTTATTCCCAAATTTGGTGTTAATTGCAGATTTCT